>Ga0207416_1000275_pt1 | contig 92852 bp, 89 predicted proteins | sample PaiPotPPM11metaG_FD_184107 | JGI IMG/M metagenome (GOLD analysis project Ga0207416, IMG submission 184107) | Iron sulfur acid spring bacterial and archeal communities from Banff, Canada, to study Microbial Dark Matter (Phase II) - Paint Pots PPM... ... | reverse complement strand
CGGCGGGGATCCGGGACCGAGGCGAAGGCGGCAGCCAGACTTGCCGGGGTCACGGTGAGGCAGGCGTCGCTGGGCGTTGCGGGACTGGTCGTGGGGGCAGTAGACTCCATGGCACGCTCCTTTGTTCGGCTGGGTTGCTTTCACAACCATGCTCGCAAAGGAGCGTGCCTCGTCGCCTCCCCTCCCAACTCACGCATAAGCCCTAGGTTGAATCGATGCGCATCTTGAAATTTATGACACACTCCTCCATGCAAGACAATAGAGCAAGAGTTGCGCCGCGATCGGGCAACGTGAATCAGTAATAAGGAATGTAAAGTGGCACAGCAGACATGGAACCAGCCTCCGGCAATGGGGATCGATCCGGACGCCCAGCACACTGCGAGGATCCAGACCTCTGAGGGCGCCATCAACGTCCAGCTGCTCCCTCAGGAGGCGCCCAAGACGGTCAATAACTTCGTGTTTCTGGCACGGAAGGGCTATTACGACGGCGTCGTCTTCCATCGCGTGATCGACGGCTTCATGATTCAAACGGGAGACCCGACGGGGACAGGCAGAGGGGGACCCGGCTACACATTTGCGGATGAGCCGGTCAAGCGCCGCTACACCCGTGGTATCGTCGCCATGGCAAACGCCGGGCCCAACACCAACGGCAGTCAGTTCTTTGTCGTTCACGGAAGCGATGTTGGGCTGCCGCCCAGCTACACCATCTTTGGCCAGGTGATTGATGGCCTCGAGGTGGTAGACAAAATCGCCACAGCGCCCACGCGTCCTGGCGGTGAAGGCTCGAGCCCGGTCAATCCGGCACGCATTGAGACAATTACCGTCACTCAGTCGTAGGCGGCATGTGCGATAGGTCCGCACCTAGCCCCGCTTAGTTCGATCCCCGGCAAGTCCCATACCTATGTGATAACATAGGCCCATAGGATGCATGGATGGTTTACGGGGAGTTAGCCGGGCATGCGAGCGCACATTGTAGTACCGGACGAGCTTGTGAGGGAAGTGGACGAGCTGGTGGGGACTCGCCGACGCAGCCAGTTCTTTGAGGATGCGGTACGGGAGAAGGTGAAGCGCATGAAATTGCTCGCCGCGGCCGAGGCAGCAGCGGGATCACTGGTAGATGTCGACATTCCTGGCTGGGAAAGTAGTGAGGCGGCTGCCAACTGGGTTCATTGCTTACGCCAAGCCGACGACAAGCGCTTGCGAGACCTCTATCAGGAATGACGCGATACCTGCTCGACACCACGGCGCTGATCGACTTTTCCAAAAACCGTGAGCCAACCCGCTCTCGCATCCTGTCCATGATCAAAGCGGGTGATGAGCTAGGAGTGTGCGCCATCAACATCGCTGAGTTCTACACCGGTGTCATTCGGGCTACAGAGCGTCCCGCCCTGGACCAGTTCATCGGATCTCTGGCCCACTGGGAGATCACTTTCGGAGCAGCAGTGCGCGCCGGTCGCTATCGCTACGACTTCCTACGCACTGGACAGGCGCTCTCTACCACGGATGTGCTGGTGGCTGCTGTGGCGCGCGAGCGGCACGCCACTCTTGTTACCAGCAACCGGAAACATTACCCGATGACAGATATTACGCTGCTCTCCTTTGCGGTCACCGACTCTTAGGGGCATATCACATGTCAAGACTTTCTGCCGCAGTGCAAGAGGGTGAACCATGGCCAGCTCGTTAACCTTCAGCTACCACACGCATAACCAGTACTGTGACGGCGAAGGACGAATCGAGGACATGGTGGAGGCGGCAATTGCCGCCGATCTGACGGAGATCGGCATTTCGAGTCATGCCCCGGTGCCGTTCGACACCGCGTGGACCATGCCGCCGGCGCGGCTTGCCGACTATGTCCATGAAGTGCATCAGGTACAGGTACGTTTTCGCGACCGGATCACCGTGCTCTTCGGCTCCGAGATCGATTTTATTCCAGACCCACGAGTGGTCGAGTTCCAGGAGATGGAGGTTCTCCCCCTCGAGGTGGACTACTTCATCGGCTCGGTCCACTTTCTGGGACGCGAGTACCCGCCATGCTCCATTGATGGAACCGAGCAAGAGTTCCAAGCCCTCCTGCACCAAGAGTACGGCGATGATATCGAGGCGATGGTCGTCGACTACTACCGGCGAGTGCGGAGGATGCTATCGCTACCCAGGGTCAAAATAGTGGGCCACATTGATCGCATCAAGCGCTGGAACGCCGGCGGTACGTACTTCGGGGAGGATGAGCCCTGGTACAGGGAGGCAGTGGACGAGACGCTTCGGGCAGTTGCGGCCACCGACAAGCTTGTCGAGCTGAATACGTCCGCCTGGCGCAACGGGCTGCCCGAACCGTATCCCGCGCTCTGGATCCTGCGCCTATGTCATGAGTACGGCATCCCCGTAACGGTGAGCAGCGATGCGCACAAGCCCGGTGAAGTGACCGACGGTTTTGAGCGAGCCCAGGCCTGCCTGTTGGAGCTGGGCATAACACCAAGTCGGCTCTAATCTAGCCTATTGACGCTGGCGAATGGGCGATGTAGGGGCCGGACACCCAAGCAGGCCGGGTACCACACCCAGAGGGTACCCGGTGTGGCACCCCCGGGGTACCCGCGTGCCCGCCCGGTCACCTCTGGCTGCGGAAACGGCATGTTCCTGAGGGAAGGCCAAGCGGGCACGGCAGGAGCCGGCCCCTACCAGACCATGTGCGGTTGTGCCGGCTGACATCTGCTGCGCGACATCCGACGGCGGCCGGCTTCGTCAGCAGTAGCGCTTATTCACGTAGCAATGACTACTCCTCACGTATGCCTAGTGCTGAATCTGGCTGAAAGGAGTGAGTTTGACGGGGCTCGCAGCGCCGTAGCTGCGGCACCGGTCGGACAACCAAACTAACTCCATTCACGTTGGACGAGCACTAGCGCTGCCAACTCAGCTTTGAAGTCGTGCTCGAGGCTCTGACGTTCGGCGGCATCGGCGAAACCCGCTCGAAGGGCCATAAGCGTCATGTCCGCCAGCTCCCGTACGGAAAGCTGCATCCCTTCGTGGCAGAGCAGCAGCTCGCGGGTCATGTCGGTGCCGGAAACGGTGCGATTATCGGTATTGACGGTGACCTCCACGCCGTCCCGATAGTAGCGGTACAGCGGATGCTGCGCCAGATTGGCGACGGATCGGGTTTGCAGGTTACTGGTGGGGCACATCTCCAGCGTGATCCGCCGCTCTCGCAACGTAGTCACCAGTGAAGGATCCTGGTACGAACGCACGCCATGTCCGACGCGGCTGACGCCGATGACCTCCACTGCGTCGCGCACGCTCTGAGCTCCCGCGGCCTCCCCGGCGTGGGCCGTCATACCGTAGCCTGCGTCCTTTGCCCAACGAAGCGGGTCGCGGTGCAGCAGGATTGGAAAATTCGCTTCGTCGCCTGCCAGATCAATGCCGACAACCCCATTGCCCAGGTGCGGCAGGCCCGCTCGCGCCACTGCCAGCGTATCCTCGGGAGCCAGGTTCCGCAATCCGCAAAGGATGATGCCACCGGCCAGCCCGAACGCTCGTCGCCCGGCGTCCCAACCACGCACCACGGCAACGATAATTTCGTCGAGGCTCATACCTCGCACGCGGTGCAGTGATGGTGCGAAGCGGATTTCAAGATACCGCACGTTCTCCCTGCACGCATCCTCACACAGCTCATAGGTGACGCGTTCCAACGCGTCAGGCGTTTGCATCACCGATATGGGTAGAGCAAAGTAGGAGAGTACCTCCAGCAGGTCGCTGCACGCTTCAGGCGCAACGCAGCGCTCCGCGAGGCGCTCCGGTGGCACCGGCAGTGACACATTTTGCTTTCCGGCCAGCTCGACGATGGTATCCAGGCGCAGGCAGCCGTCCAGATGCACGTGGAGCTCGGCTTTGGGCATGCGAGCTATGAGCTTCCGCGGGTCGGGGATGTGATCCGGGGACCCGCTGAGCGTGCCGTGAGCCCCTGTTGCTATGCAAACACCTTGATGGCATGCTCTGTCAGGAGTCGGGCCACCGTGTCAGCCTCGGGCAAATCGCGCAGGTCCACCCCACCACTGACGTCGAGGAGCTCGATCCCCATGGGCTTGCCGTCCTCGGCATAATCGATACGACGTTCGTGGTCAATGTCCTCACCGTAGGCATAGGGAAGATCGCGCAAGCGAATATAGACCGCGTCCGCCGTCTCCGAATGCTCAAATTGTGCCGTCATAGTCCATACCACTCGGTCGATCCCTGCCTAGTCGGCCTCGACATTGGCGGTTTCTACCTCCCTCCGCTCGTGCTCCTGGGCAGCAACCACGGCGAGTGAGGTCATCCGCAAAATATCGCGCACCTCGACCGACGGCTGGAGCGCGTGGACCGACTTATTGGTGCCCACCAGGATTGGACCGATGACCTCGGTCTCTCCCAGGCGCGACAGCAGCTTCCACGACGCGTTGGCTGCATCCAGGTTCGGAAAAATCAGCACGTTGGCGTCGCGCACCTGACTGAATGGGAAGCGCTCCTCCATGATGTCGCCGGCGAGCGCTATGTCCGCCTGCACCTCACCATCCACATTCAGATCGGGGCGCCGCTCCCGCACGATCTGCACGGCTTTACGCACCTTCTCGGCCTCCGGATGCTGCACGGACCCAAAGTTCGAGAAGGACACCATGGCGATGTGTGGGTCGATGTCGAGTCCGCACGCAAAGTCGGCCGTGAGGACGGCAATATCCGCCAGATCCGAGGAACTGGGATTGATGTTGACCAGCCCATCGGCAAAAAAGTAGGCGCGATCCCGGGAGATCACCAGCAGAACGCCGGCGGCCGATGAAACACCGGGTCTGGTCCGAATGAGCTGAAGCGCCGGGCGAATGACAGACGGGAAGTCAGAGCCGAGACCCGCGAGGGACACGTCAGCATCTCCCATCTGGACCATCATCATTCCGAAGATGCTGGGAGTCCGTGCCATATCCTGCGCCTGGCGTCGAGTCACCCCTTTGCGCTGTCGAAGACGGTAGATCTCCTCAGCGTACGTCTCTAGTCGAGCGGACTCATCGACGTGAATCACGTCAGGTCGGAAACGCAGGCCAAGCGTATCGATCTGCCGGTGGATCAGGTCCCGCCGACCCAGGAGGATCGGCCTGCCGATCCCGTCTTGTACCATCTGCTGCGCCACGCGCAGCATTTTGGGATGCTCTCCCTCTACCAGGACCACCCGCTTCGGGTCACTCCGCGCCTTCTCAGCGACGGCATGCATGACGCGCCAGCCGCGCCGCTGCATGTGCCGCAGCCGCTCGTGATACTCGTCGAGATCAAGCTCAATGCGCGCGACTCCGCTTTTCATCGCCGCCTCCGCCACGGCCGGGGCAACCCACTCCAGCACGCGCGCATCGTTGGGCTTGGGAATGATGTACTCTCTGCCAAAGATGAGATGCTGGAGCCCGTATGCTCTGAGTACTCCCTCCGGCACGACTTCCTTGGTCAGCGCGGCAAGCGCCCTGGCGGCTGCCATCTTCATCTCCTCATTGATGGCGCTCGCGCGAACATCCAGCGCTCCTCGAAACACGAACGGGAAGCCAAGTACATTGTTCACCTGGTTGGGATGGTCGGAGCGCCCGGTAGCGACGATGGCATCCGGTCGAGCCTCGACTGCCAGCTCGTACCGGATCTCGGGGTCGGGATTGGCCAGCAGAAAGAGAATGGGATCGGGCGCCATTCCCGTCAGCATCTCCTGAGTCACCACGTTCGCGACCGACACGCCCAGAAGGACATCGGCACCTCTTAGAGCATCGCCGAGAGATCGGATGGCGGGTACCCCGCCGCAGGCTTGGCGGGTACCACACCCAGGGGGTACCTGGTGCCTCTGGGTGCCGATCCACGAGAAATTGGCCGGCTGGGCAAAGCGTGCCTTGTAGGGATCCATCTCCTCAGTACGGCCTTGATACACCAGACCAACCCGATCGAACATGATGATGTTTTCACGCCGCACGCCCAGCTCGACATACATGTTGGCGGACGCTATACCGGCAGCGCCCGCGCCATTAATCACAACCTTGATCCGGCTAATCTCCTTGCCTACCAGCTCGAGCGCATTGAGCAATGCAGCACCGCTGATGATGGCCGTCCCGTGCTGATCATCGTGAAAGACGGGAATCGAGAGCAGCTCGCGTAGCCGCTCCTCCACCTCGAAGCACGTCGGCGCAGCGATGTCTTCGAGGTTGATGCCTCCGAACCCTGGAGCAATCATCCGAACGGCGGCAATGATCTCTTCCGCCGTCTGAGCGTCCAGCTCAATATCAAACACATCCACGTCTGCCAATCGCTTGAACAGCAGCGCCTTCCCTTCCATGACCGGCTTGGACGCAACGGGTCCACGATTACCGAGACTCAGAATTGCCGTACCGTTGGACACTACTGCAATCAGATTGCCCTTGGTTGTGTACTCGTAGGCCAGGAGTGGATCCTCGTCCAGCGCCTGAACGGCGTAGGCCACACCGGGGCTATAGGCGAGCGAAAGGTCACGCTGGCTCGTGATCGGCTTGGTGGCCTGGATCTGCAGCTTTCCAGGACGATCTCCCCGGTGGTACTCCAGCACGTCTTCCTTGGTAATCAGCATCGATCCATCTCCGTTCGCTGCTAAGCAGTTGCCCAACCAATTCGAGAATACCGATCAGAGAGAGCGTTCGCGAACATGGGAAGTGAGGATGATTATGCGCGTGATCTGGACGGGCTTGCGATAATGGCCACAGTCATGGTCAGCGCAGTGGAGGTGCGGGCAACCTCGTTCCACGCGGACGTTTACCATCTCGGCGGCAAGCTCACCGTCCAGAGAGTGTTCCCCCGTGCCTGGCACTTCCGGAATGCCGACGGCTGGATCCTGACCGTGACGACGGCGTTCTATGACGGACCGCTTGCCATCCGCACCAACCGTGCCTCCCTGAAGAGTCTCCCGGTAGAGCCAGGGATGCCGGCATCGATCGACCACGATGCGCTCACCATCGGGACGCTGCAGATCTCGCTCGATGGCGCCCACGCCTGGTCACCGCGGCGAGCCGAAGATGCTCCACCCCTTTCTTTTTCTGCACTTCAACGAGATGTCGAAGCCCTCACTCGCCTCTCCGTGGCGCGGCCCTCCGTCCCCGCTCCCTCTGTAGCGCGGCCCTCTTCCGCGGGCCGGACGGAGTTCGGGGACCCGCTGAGATCCGCGATGGGGGAGGGGCCCCATCTTGGCGTCTCCCGGAGCAAATCTCGTTCCACGCGCCATGACGACCTGCGGGTCGTCGCGGGGACGGAGCCCCGCGCTACCGGGCAGAGTGGGGCTCTATGGCTACAATGCGCGACTACGCACATCGAAACCCTCCTGGATGCGCTGGTGCACATGGATGAGCGGGCCATTCAGGCATCCGTCCTCGGCCTGCTCGGGCTTGGTCCGGGTTTGACTCCGGCCGGCGATGATCTGCTCTGCGGCCTCCTGGTAGGACTACAGGTCTTTGGGCGGCGAGCGCCTCGACTCGGTGAGTGGGCAACGCAGTCCGCGGCAATGGTCGCCAGGGTAACGGAGCGAGCAGCGCCGGAGAGGACTACCGCGCTTAGCCGGACACTGCTCCACTATGCGGCGCGGTCAGTGGTCATAGATCCCTTGCTGGACGTAGTTTGTACGCTGGGAAGCGGTGACCCGGCGAGCCAGGGGTACACTCAGTGGACCACCCAAGCGGGCTCCGCCCGCGGGGCCACCCAAGCGGGCTCCGCCCGCAGGGTACCCGGCCTCGACGAGCTGCGGGTTATTGGTCACAGTTCGGGGAGTGATATGCTGGCCGGGGCACTGCTGGCGGCTAGGGCGGTACTCGAGCAGGAGAAGATGGTTGGTTCTGCGTTGGTCTATCCGGCCTAACACGTACCACGACTCGGTACAGTTAATGCGCGTCTCTGAGAACCTGGCAGGACAGCCGGGCGTCGTCCGTGCGGCGGCCGTCATGGCGACACCCCTCAACCTGGAGCTCCTGGCCGATGAAAATCTGTTGCTGCCCGAGATCCAGGCCACGCCTGAAGACCTGCTGATCGCGGTGATGGGGGAGGACGAGGCATCGGCACGCGGAGCCCTGGAGCACGTAGACGAGCTGTTGACGGCCCGCAGGTACAGAGCCCATGGGGTGCCGAGCAGCCAGGGGGAAGAAGGCATTCCAGGACCGATCTATACGTTGGAACAGGCCGCCGCTCAGAGTAGCGCCAATCTGGCAATCATCGCCGTCCCGGGTCCATATGCCGCCGTTGAGGCATTCGCGGCGCTGCGTGCCGGTCTACACGTCTTCCTTTTCAGCGATAACGTCCCGTTGGACGCGGAAGTGCACCTCAAACGGCTGGCGGCCGAACGGGATCTCATGATGATGGGGCCGGATTGTGGTACGGCTATCATCGGTGGAGTCGGCCTGGGTTTCGCCAATCGCGTTAAGCGGGGACCGGTCGGGATCGTCGGCGCTTCCGGTACGGGCATCCAGCAGCTCTGTGGCCTGCTGGACCTGGCCGGAATCGGTATCGCACAAGCGATTGGAACGGGAGGTCGTGATCTCTCGGCAGCAGTGGGAGGCTCGATGACACGTCGCGCAATTTGGGCGCTGGAAGCCGACCCAAGCGTAGATATCATTGCGGTCGTATCGAAGCCCGGGGACCCCGACACAACCCGCCGCCTCCAGCAGGAGATGCTCGGACTTCATAAGCCGGCCGTCGTCTGCCTCCTTGGTGAGAAACCTCCCGATGCAGCACCAGTCCACTACGAGCAAACTCTGGCCGATGTGGCGAGGACCATCACCGATATGCTCGGGGTGCGGCCACCCGCACCATGGCGGGGACCCGTGATGAGTGGCGATGTGCCTGAAGCCAGCCGGGTCTATGGACTTTTTGCCGGTGGTACCCTGTGCAGCGAAGCGGCACAGGTGCTTGATTCCATGGGCGTCGCTCACCACCTGATCGATCTCGGGGCGGATGAATACACCCAGGGAAGGGCCCATCCCATCATCGATCCGCGCCTTCGGGTGTCTATGCTCGCCGATCTAGGCGGACAGGACGATGTAGGAGTTGTCCTGTTCGACGTTATCCTGGGAGACCTCGCACATCCGAATCCGGCAGCGGCGCTCGAACCGTCACTCGCGAGCTTGCGCCAGGGAGCTCGTGGCGCTCGACCAGCTGTTGTCGCCACGCTTATTGGAACGCGCAAGGATCCTCAGGGCCTCAAAAAGCAGCGCACTATTCTCGAGCGGGCCGGCGCTCAGGTCTTTCCCAGCAATGCTCAGGCTGCATCTGTCTCCGGGAACCTGGCTCGAGGGAAGCGATGAATCTCCCGTCCACGGTCTCCCCGGTCGTCGCCGGACCGGCGGACTTTGCCGATGGACTCACGGCGCAAGGTGCAACGGCCGTGCGCGTGACATGGCGGCCTGCGCCAGAGCCGGTAGTCGCCGCTCTTACGCAGCTCGTGGGCAATGACGACCGTTATCGAGTCATACAGGAAGCAAATGCCGAAGCGATACGCCGAATCACTGCTGCCCGCTGTCGCCTGGCCGATTTACGTATGGCAAGCGACGTGATTCCGAGCCTGGAACAGCGCATGTTGCTTCATGCCGGACCTCCGCTCACCTGGGACACGGCGTGCGGTCCGATGCGAGGAGCGCTGGCCGGCGCAGTTCTCTACGAAGGATGGGCCAGATCGGTCGACGACGCGATGACGCTTCTCGCGCGCGGTGAGATTCAGTTGTCTCCCTGCCAGGAGCACGGCGCTGTCGGCCCGATGGCAGGTACCATTTCGCCATCGATGCCGGTCTTCGTGGTCCACAACGAGACCTTCGGCAACAGGGCGTATGCAACCCTCAACGAGGGCCTGGGAAAGGTCCTGCGCTACGGAGCCAATGATACGAGCGTCATCGCGCGCTTACGCTGGTTGGCCGAAGAAGTGGCGCCAACGCTACAGACGGCGATTCGACGGTCCGATGGACTTGATTTGACGGGGCTTATCGTTCAGGCGCTGCACATGGGCGACGAGCTGCATAATCGCAACAAGGCCGCAACTGCCCTCTTTACGCGCGCTATCGCTCCATATCTGCTCGAAGGTGATCCGCGCCGCCCAAATGGGATCAAGATCGCAAGTGATATCCTCCGCTACCTGGCCGAGACCGATGTTTTCTTTCTCAACCTGGCCATGGCTGCCAGCAAAGCGGCGCTGGAACCGGCCGGAGGCATCCAGGGATCGACTGTTGTCGTCGCGATGGCCCGCAACGGCACCGAATTTGGCATTCAAGTCAGCGGTACAGGTGGTGAGTGGTTTACCGCCCCCGCGCCGGAGGTCGAAGGGCTGTACTTCCCCGGATATAGCGCCGCCGACGCAAACCCAGACCTTGGCGACAGCGCCATCACCGAGACGACCGGACTGGGGGCATTCGCCCTGGCGGCTGCACCTGCCATTACCCAGTTCATCGGCGGAACACCGGCGCTGGCCAGGCACTACACCGACGAAATGTACGGCATTACGCTGGCGGAGCATCCGCTCTATACCATTCCGTCGCTCGATTTTCGTGGAACACCGGTGGGTGTCGAGCTGGTCAAGGTCGCACGCAGCCGCGTTGCACCCGTGCTCGACACCGGCATTGCTCATAGAGAGCCCGGCATCGGCCAGATTGGCGCCGGCATTGTGCGCGTGCCGATCGCACCCTTTGACGCCGCTTTGGTGCGTATGGCTATTTGAATCTCTCCGACTACCGTCCGATAATGCTCCTGCGGCGGCGTAAGGAGCCGTTAGCTATTAGCCGTTAGCCTTTGGCAGATGGACCGGGCTGAGAAGCTAATAGCGAATGGCTTAAGACTAAAGACTAAAGACTGGTGAATACACATGAAGACCCTCATTCAGAACGGAACCATCGTAACGGCCGGTGAGACCTTTCGGGGAGATATCCTGATCGACGGCGAGATGATTGCCGCCGTCGGCCGCAACCTCGATGCATCGGGAGCGACGGTGATCGACGCATCGAACAAACATGTACTACCCGGCGGGATCGACATTCACACCCATCTCGATCTCCCTTTCGGGGGTACCGTCTCCAGCGACGACTTTCACACAGGTCACGTAGCCGCTGCTTTTGGCGGAACCACCACCCATCTCGATTTCGCCATGCAACCCAGGGGCGGCTCTCTAAAGGATGGTCTGGAGATCTGGCACAACAAGGCGCGGGAGAAAGCTTGCATCGACTATGGCTTCCATGTCGGCATCACCGATCCCACCGCCGCCGCGCTCGATGAAATCTCAGAGCTACCCTCCCTCGGCGTCTCCTCGGTCAAGATGTTCATGGCATACAAGGGCCTCTTTCAAGTAGACGACGAATCGCTCTTCCGGGCGCTGGAGCGCACGCGTGACTGCGGCATCTTGCTGATGGTCCACGCCGAGAACGGCGACGCCATCGATGTCCTGGTCAAGCAGGCGATTGCAGCCGGCCGGCTGGAACCCAAGTACCATGCCCTGACTCGCCCACCCGAGCTCGAAGGCGAGGCGACCGGCCGGGCAGTCGCCATGGCCGAGGTCCTCGACGCGCCCCTCTATATAGTCCACCTGACCTGCGAGCACTCACTGGTGCGGGTGCAGGAAGCACGTGCGCGCGGATCGCGCGTCTATGCCGAGACCTGCGTCCAGTATCTCTTCTTCACCAAGGACGATCTGGCTCGTCCCGGGTTCGAGGGTGCCAAGTGGGTCTGCACACCACCGTTCCGCGAGGTAAAGGATCAGGAGCTGCTCTGGAACGCGCTCCGAGACGACGACCTGAGCGTGGTCTCGACCGACCACTGCCCTTTCTACTATGAGACGCAAAAGACGCTCGGCAAGGACAACTTCTCGAAGATCCCCAATGGGATACCGAGCATCGAGGACCGGCTGCTGGTATTGCACGAAGCCGGCGTCAACGGCAACCGCTTTGACCTCAACCGGTTCGTGGCAGTAACCTCCACCAACCCTGCCAAGCTGTTTGGTCTCGAAGGACGCAAGGGCTCGATTGCGCCCGGCTGTGACGCCGATATAGCAATCTGGGACATGAATCGCGAACGGACCATGCAGGTCGCGGCCGGCCATTCAGCAGTTGACTATAACCTCTATGAGGGAATGCGCGTTCGAGGCGTTCCGGAGAAAGTATTCGTGCGCGGCCGGTTGCTCGTCGAGGGTGATCAGTTTCTTGGCGAGCAAGGGTACGGGCGCTACCTGCACCGTGCGCCACGAGCGATTCCCGGGGCACGACGCAAGGGAGAGCCTGCCGAATCTGCCCTGAGCCCAGGGCACCACACCCAAGCCTTCGGCGGGGTACCCGGGGAGCCCCTACCGGCTCTGCAAGCGTGACCGCCGTGCAGACCATATCGCACCGGACGGCACGAGACATCATCGAGGAAAACCTCGAGTATACCCTCTTCTCCTGGTCGGCTCAGGGCGCGCTTGCTCCCCTGGCAATTGCAGGCGGTAAGGGAGCCTGGTTCTGGGATGCAGATGGCAATCGCTACCTCGACTTTTCCTCCCAGCAGGTCATTTCGCTGACGCTTGGACATCAGCACCCCAAGGTTGTTCAGGCCATCAAGGATCAGGCCGATACGCTCTGCTTCGCGGCTCCGTCGTATGCCAACGAGCCGAAAGGAAAGCTGGGACGGAAGATCGCCGAGCTAACCGGGCTTTCCAAGTCATTCTTCACCCTGGGAGGCGCTGAGGCGACCGAAAATGCGATCAAGATTGCCCGCCTCTATACCGGACGACACAAGATCATCACCCGCTATCGCTCCTATCACGGCGCTACCTACGCGGCAATGTCGGCCTCCGGCGACTTCCGGCGCTGGCCGGTGGAACCCGGTGCCGCCGGAGTCGTGCGGGTTCTCGATCCCTTCGTGTATCGCTCGCCCTTTGGGGATGATCCGGAGGTAGTAGGACGGAAGACCGTCGAGCTCGTCGAGGAGGTCATTCAGTACGAGGGACCTCAAACCATCGCGGCCATGATGGTGGAGGGAGTCACCGGATCGAACGGCGTTCTGATTCCACCCGACAACTACTACCCCCTCCTGCAGGAAGTGCTCGCCAAGTATGGAATCTTGCTGATCGTCGACGAAGTGATGAGCGGTTTTGGGCGGACCGGCGCCTGGTTCGCCTACCAGCACTGGGACGTCAAGCCTGATCTTGTCACGCTGGCCAAGGGCTTGACCAGCAGCTATCTCCCGCTCGGCGCTGTAGCGGTCAGCGAGTCCATTGCACGCTACTTCGACGACCACGTCCTCTGGGCGGGTCTGACCTACGCCGGTCACCCCGTGAGCTGCGCTGCGGGCGTGGCTGCGGTGAGCGTGCTCGAGGAGGAAGGGCTGATCGATCATGCTCGCGAGCTGGGTAAGGTTCTCAAGCGGCGCCTCACGGAAATGCAGGAGCGTCATCCATGTGTGGGTGATGTCCGATCTATCGGGCTCTTTAGCGTGCTGGAGCTGGTCAAAGATCGACGCACCAAAGAGCCGCTCTCGCCGCTGAACGGGCCGCAGACGGTTCCCATGGCCAGGATTGCGGCAACCTGTCGAGCAAAGGGTGTCGATGTGATGACCCGCTTCAACTGGGTGTTTGTGACACCGCCCCTGGTGATTTCACAAGACGATCTGGAGCTCGGATTGGAGGTCGTCGATCAAGCACTCTACGAAGTCGATGAAAGTCTATAGTCCCCTCACCCCCCGACCCCTGACTGGGGTAGGTATGCGCCCGATCTCGCGGAAGTCACCTACATTTTGTGTGTGGCCGGGAGGGCACCCACAAGGGGCTGCCCCTACAGAAACCCGCTGCAAGCAATACCTACCCCTGTCAGCCCCCCGTCCCCCTCTCCCGAATTTCGGGAGAGGGGGAGAAGACCGCACCCGGACTCCCCTCTCCGCCACCCGCTGGCGCGGGTCACGCAAGCCTGCGGCGGGGTACCCGGCTGGAAGGGGCTGGGGGTGAGGGGCAGTAGAGAAAGGGAAAGACAGGATGGTTACACGAGTACGAGAAGACGCTCAGGGGGTACCGGCCGGCATCGTCCGGGAGGTGCAGAACTTTATCGCCGGTTCCTGGCAGGCGGTCGAGGCAGCCGGCGTCGCCGGCGCTAGGTCCGCAACCGAACCGGTCTACAATCCCGCTAGCGGCGAGGTCATTGCCCGAACGCCGCTGAGTCCCGCTTCGGAGGTGAACCGAGCGGTTGTTGCCGCGTCCGAGGCGTTCCCGCACTGGTCGGCCCTCCCGGTGGCGGCGCGCACCGACGTCCTCTTCCGGTTCCGCGGCCTGCTCGCCGAGCACGTTGAAGAACTGGCTGCTCTGGTGACGCTGGAGAACGGGAAGGATCTGAAAGACGCCCGCGGCGAGGTTCGACGTGGCCTCGAAGTTGTCGACTTCGCCTGCGGCATGCCGACGCTGCTGATGGGGGAGACCGTCCGTAATGTGGCTCAGGGGATCGATAACGTGAGCTACCGTTTCCCACTTGGCGTGGTGGCGGCTATCACGCCCTTCAACTTTCCGTTCATGGTGCCACTCTGGACTCTCCCCATCGCCATCGGAGCCGGGAACACCTACATCTTGAAGCCATCGGAGCGCACCCCGCTCTCGGCGTTGAGAATCGTCGACCTGCTCCAGGAGGCAGGGCTGCCTCAGGGAGTGGTCAATATCGTCAACGGCGCCAAGGATGTGGTGGACGGGATCCTCGATCACCCGGGCATCAAGGCTGTGTCCTTTGTCGGCTCCCAGCCCGTCGCAGAATATGTGTACCGGCGAGGCGCCGCCCATAACAAGCGAGTTCAGGCGCTCTCCGGAGCCAAAAACTCGATGATCGTCATGCCCGACGCCGACCTCGCGCCCACCCTCGACACGGTGATGAGCGCCGTTTTCGGGAACGCCGGTGAGCGATGCCTGGCGGGCAGCGTCCTGGTTGCCGTGGGCGAGATCGCCGATCCGCTGGTCGACGCCTTGACAACGCGAGCATCGGCCATGAAGGTGGGGCCTGGATCCGAGCCGGATAGTGAGCTGACGCCACTCATCAGGGAGAGCCATCGCGAGCGCGTGCGCGGTTACATCGATCTCGGCGAGCAGGAAGGCGCGACGGTGGCCGTCGACGGGCGTACGCCGCCTAGAGAGGACGGCTTCTTCCTGGGTCCGACCCTGCTGGATCACGTGACGCCTGAGATGCGGGTAGCGCGGGAAGAGATCTTTGGTCCTGTACTCTCGATCGTACGCGTCAAGGATCTTGATGAGGCCATTGCCTTCGTCAACGGCTCACGATTCGGCAATGCGTGCAGCTTGTTCACACGCTCTGGCAGCGCTGCGCGAGTCTTCCGCGAGCGCGCCGGGGCCGGAATGCTCGGCATCAACGTGGGTGTCGCTGCGCCCATGGCGTTCTTCCCGTTCAACGGAATCAAGGATTCCTTCTATGGAGACCTGCATGTAACCGGTAAGGACGGTGTGCGCTTCTTCACCGAGAACCGGGTCGAGATCATGCGATGGTTTTCTTGACACAGATCGGGTCTATGGGTAGAGTGTGCAAGCAGCACGCCACCGCAGACAGCCGTCATCCCTCCTAACCGAAGGCTGAGTGCAACCGATGAGCGCAATGTCCAGCGGGCCGCTCGGGCACCCACAAGGGGATGCAGGGCACCCACAAGGGGATGCCCCTACAGGGGTGGCCCCTACCCCGCAGCATGCTCCCGCCAGCGCCATCCGCATCGAGAACGTCAGCATGGTTTACGCGAGCCGAGGCGAGCGGCTACTGGCCGTGTCGGACATTGCGCTGGATATTGCGGAAGGTGAGTTTGTCTCTCTCATCGGGCCATCCGGGTGCGGCAAGAGTACCTTGCTGCGCCTGATCGGCGATCTTCTGCAGCCCACCACCGGCGGGATTGAGGTTCATGGCCGGTCTGCCGCAGACGCCCGCCGGAAGCGGGACTACGGGATGGTCTTTCAGTCGCCCGTCCTGTATGACTGGCGGACGGTCGAGCGAAATGTGCAGCTTCCACTGGAGCTGATGAATGTGTCCAAGGGAGAGCGTGCCAGCCGGACCCGAGAGCTACTCAGCCTGGTAGGGCTGGAGGAGTTTGGCCGGCGGTATCCCTGGCAGCTCAGTGGCGGCATGCAGCAGCGCGTTTCGATAGCGCGCGCGCTCTCATTTCGGCCGTCCATTCTGCTGATGGATGAGCCTTTTGGGGCGCTCGACGAGATGACGCGCGAACGCCTCAATATGGAGCTGCTCAACATCTGGAGTCAGACCGGCACCACAGTCGTCTTTGTTACCCACAGCATTCCAGAGGCGGTGTTTCTCTCCGACCGCGTCGTCATCATGACGCCCCGACCCGGCCGCATCGAGCACATCGTGGACGTGGAGCTGCCGCGCCCGCGCGGGGCAGAGCTCCGTGAGGACGAACACTTCTTTCACCGCATCGCCGAGGTGCGATCTCGGCTTTACGAGAGCTAACCATGGCAGAGCTGGCACCGTCCGACGGGTACCCCGCCGCAGGCTCGGGTGACTCGGTACTTGCAACCTTGGAGCAGGCCGCCACCCCTCCCCTCGTACGGCGCTGGCTCGACAATCTCGTCCCCGTGCTCATCGTCCTCGTTATTCTGATTGCCGTATGGTATGCGTCCTCCGCGTACTTCAACTTGCAGAACCTCGACAGCCTGGTCGTGCCTCCGCCGGGCTGGCAAAAGCTGTCCCTTCTGGAGAAGATCCATCGCTCCCTGACCACGGACCAGCCGCTCGTGCCGACGCCCAATCAGACATTCAGCGACTTCTTCAACGACCTCAAGCAGTCGCCAACTGCCGATGGGACGCTGTGGAGCGACATCTTCTGGACAGGACAGGTGGCTGTCCTTGGATTCCTGCTTGGCAGTGTGATTGGCATCGCCCTGGCGCTGCTCTTCCTCAGCAGCCGCATCCTGGCGCAGGCCTTGATGCCATACGTCGTGGCCTCGCAGACGGTTCCGATCATCGCGCTCGTCCCGCCACTCATCGTGACGATCGGTTTGGGAATACGCTCGGAGATCCTGGTGTCGGCCTACCTGGCGTTCTTCTCTATCACCATCAGCACTTACAAAGGGCTACAGTCAGTCGAGCCGCTGGCATTTGACCTGATGCGGTCCTATGCAGCCAGTCGGCGACAGATTTTCACGAAACTACGTCTACCAGCGTCTCTCCCGTTTATGTTTACCGGCCTGAAGATCGGCGTGACGGCAAGCCTGATCGGCGCCGTTGTCGCGGAGCTGTCCTCTGGATCATCGCACGGCCTGGGACAGCGCCTGGTAACGACAACTACCGACGGTCTGTATATCCCGTTGTGGTCGACTATCGTCGCGACTGCCTGCGTCGGCTTGATCCTCTATGGTGCGCTGGTGGCTCTGGAGAAGGCTCTGGTACGTCAGCGCGTGGAGGCAACGGCATGAGCGAACGAGTTAACCCTCTTCCACTCATGCTGCGTGCGCTGCCGCCCGTCGTCGTCTTCGTGCTCATCTTGCTCATCTGGGAGTTCGCAATCCGGCCGCTCGGTGTTCCTGAGTACTCGCTGCCGACGCCAAGCAAGATCGTCCAGACGATCCCCACGATCGGCGAATTGACACACGACGCAGCATACACCGCGTTGCAAGAGGCGCTTCCCGGGTTCTTGCTCGGCTCTGCCCTTGGATTCCTGTTCGCCATCGCCGCGACCTTCATACGTATTGTTGCCAAGGGGATCATGCCGTACGCCGTCGTCAGTAACTCGATCCCGATTATCGCCATGGCGCCGGTCGCCATTGCCGTGTTCGGCAGTGACTGGCAGTCGAAGGTCGCGATTGTGACAGTCATCACCTTCTTTCCCATGCTTGTCAACGCCTATCGTGGTCTCATTTCGGTTGATCCGTTGTCCCTGCAGCTCATGCGCTCCTATGCGGCCGGCGGCTGGACGACGTTCTTCAAGCTGCGTCTTCCGGCCTCTCTGCCATACGTCTTCAACGGACTCAAGATCAACACGACGCTGGCAATGATCGGCGCTATCATCGGGGAGTATTTTGGGAGCCCGGCCTACGGACTGGGCTTCTACATCCACTACCAGGGCGGCGAATCGGGCCATACGCCCGAGCTGTGGTCGGCTGTGACCATCGCGTGCGCTATCGGCATTACTGCCTATATGGTGGTGGTGATCCTGGAACGCCTTCTGACGTTCTGGCACATTTCATATCGATCGGGGAGATAGCCCGGTAGCTGTCAGTTATCAGTCATCAGGAGTCAGCGAGCAGGGAGAAGCTGACGCTCGGTGTTGAGTACAAAGCTTAAAGGAGGAACGTGAGCGAGAGAGTATAGGGAACTACTATTGTGGGAAGCGACCGTGCGTCAGCTTGCCGCGATCAGCGTCGGCATAAGACTGGTTCTCTCTGCGAGAGATCAACACCGGACTGAAGGCTGAGAGCTGATGGCTGAGAGCTGACAGCTAGTAAAGAGGAGAAGCAATGCGTACCAATCGATGGACTCGCAGTCTTGGCATTTCGCTGGCAGTCAGCACGCTCATTCTTGGGATCGGGTACCCTCTGGGTGGTGCCGTGCAGGCGAGCGCGCCGGCGCATCCGGCCCACCTGACCAGCGTGACCCTCGTCTTGAAATGGGTACCTCAGGCGCAATTTGCTGGGTACTTTATCGCGCTCGACAAGGGGTACTACGCTCAACAAGGGTTGAACGTAACTATCAAACCCGGCGGCCCGGAGGTCACGCCGGAGAACGTTGTAGCCGGAGGCGGCGCTCAGTTCGGCATCGACTGGATGTCCGCTCTGTTGGCGGCGCGCGATCGTGGCTTGCCGATAGTCAACATCGCCCAGATCTTCCAGGCATCCGGCATGCGGATCATCACCTTCAAGAAAAGTGGCATCAATACCATTTACAAATTCCAGGGCCACACGGTGGGCGTCTGGTTTGCCGGCAACGAGTACCAGTTCTTCGCGCTGGAGCATAAGTACCATCTGAAGAACATCCATGTCGTGTCGGAACCGTTCGTGATGACTCCGTTCTTGACCGGCAAGATGGATGTTGCTCAGGCCATGACCTACAACGAGATCGGCGTGGTGCTGGAGCACGGCGTCTCGCGCAGCCAGCTGAATATCTTCGACTACAACCAGCTCGGCGTGAGCATTCTGGAGGACGGGATCTTTGCGACGTCCTCATACCTAAAGAGCCATGGGGCGATCGCGGTGAAGTTCCTGCGCGCCTCTATCAAGGGCTGGCAGTATGCCCTGGCGCATCCCGTTGAAGCGGGCGCGATCTCCTTCCGCCATGCCCCGGCCGGAACGACCACGCTCTTCCATCAGAAGTACATGGCCAAAGAGGTAAACAAGCTCATCATGTACGGGCCGGGCTTGAGCCATACGATCGGCTACATGGGTCCAAATCTGTTCCGCCGCACCTGGACGACCCTGCTGCAGCAGAAGGTCATCAAACACGCTCCGAGCGGAGCCTACACCCAGGTCTACTGGCAACAGGCAGGGGGCCACTAGAGCACGAACCCCTCACTCCTCATCCCTTCTCCAGGCGGCCACGGCGGAATCGGCCCTCGGGAGAAGGGACCGAGGTCTGAGGGGTTCTGCATGCCGATGGAGGGATACCGCCCGCTCGAGGAGATTCTGGAGGAGCTGCGCCGTGTCTTCAGCGATCAGGAGATCGATCGCCTTTTGCGGCAGGCCACGATCCGGCAGGCTGAGGGAGCGACGGCCGATCGTGACTATCTGCTCGATCGGGTGCGAGCGCTGCAGACCGCCGAGTGGGATGATGCGCAGCCCATCGTCGTCGAGCTTCTGCGTGTCCTGGCTCACCTGGTCGCCTCGGTCGAAACGCTCTGGGCAACCGTAGCGCGCCTGGAGCAACAGCTGGATGCGCTGGTGGTGAGCGATGAGGAAGATCTCGATACGTGAAGCTCTATCTCCTCTCGGGGGGCACGCTCGACGCAGATCGAGCGGTCATCCATCCCGGCGATGACTCGCACCGCATGGTCACACTGCCGGTCATCCAGGTATTGATCTGTAGCTCGGGCTTCGATGGCCGACAACAACGCGTTCTGTTCGATACCGGCATGCCGGCCTGCGCATACGGTGACAGCCAGGGCTTGAAGCGGGAGTATGATATCGCTCCAACCTGGATCAAGTCGCTGGCGGCGCCTCGGGAGCGTGTCGATGCCCAGCTGGCACTGCTTGGCCTCAAGCCGTCCGACCTCGATCTGGTCGTCAATACGCACTTTCACTTCGATCACGCCGGTGGCAATGCCCTCTTTGTCGGTGTCCCGATTGCGGCACAGGAGGCGGAGCTGGTGGCGGCGCGCGAGAGCGAGGATTACCTTCCCATCTGGGATGTGCCCGGCCTGCAGTTTCAGCCGGTGCGTGGCGATTGGAGCCCACTGCCGGGCGTCGAGATGTTGTTCACACCCGGCCACACGCCAGGCCATCAGTCGATGCTGGTGCGGCTCGAGCAGCAGCCCTGGCTCTTCACCTGGGACGCAGTATATACCGAAGAGCACTGGCGGGAGGGCAAGGTGGGAGCAGTCAAAGACGTGGCCGCCGCCCGCGCCAGCCTCGATCGGCTCCGCCGAATCGCGGCCGAAGAGAAAGCCAAAGTGATTTTCGGACACGATATCGTGCAGTGGGGTTCGTTGGGAATGTCGCAGGCAGGCGTGCCACGATTGGTGGCATCTGATGAATAGATGATTCTCTATCTGCTGAGGGGTTTGCGCCGCACTTGGCGATGAGAGCGCGGGCTAAACCTGGTCCGGTATCCTCGTCTACGAATACTTTCACGCAGCCGTGTGGCGAAGCGCTTGCTCAACATCTGATGGACGAATGTCGTAGTCCTATCAAGTGCCTGTCTGCTTCTCTGGCGCCGGCGATGACCTTCTCGGCTTTCCCTTGCCGCCTCCGCAGGCTTTGCTCCGGCTCGCGAGCCTCCTCATTGGAGCATCTCCTGCTGACACTTTCTAGTTCAGCCTCCACCGCCGCCAGGGCGAGGCGTAGAATGAGGTCCGAGACACCGGCTTAGGAAGGAGACGTGAGCGATGGCTGTCACCACGGAAAAATCACCTGCCAGACCACAATGGCGTGCCCCGGTTGGGACGATCCACGTGGTCGATCCCTCGCCACTGAATTGGCTGTTCATCACCTGGAACACCATGGAGGAGCCGATCCGTGTCGACCAGGACGGCCGCGTCGTTCCGGCCCTCGCCACTGGGTTCCAGTGGCTGGATGACCGCACACTCGAGCTCAAGCTGCGCCAGGGCGTACGCTTCCAGGATGGCGAGCCCTTCACGGCGCACAGCGTCAAACAGAATTTTGACGAGATGCAGCGGTGGACGCACCCGCATCCACCGGGAACGTGGCTCAATTTCCCACCCGAGTCGGTGGCGGAGGTGGTAGATGACCACACCATCCGTTTTCAGTTTCCGGGTCCGGATGGGCTTGCCCTCGGGAAGATGCGGGGATTTCACATCGCTTCCTCCGCCTTCTGGCGGGAAATTGGTTTTGGCTATGCCACGCTGGGCACCGGCGAAGGCCATTGGTGAGCGATCGACGCACCGGGCCCGTGGGGCACCGGTCCATTCACCCTCGCCGAGGGTCACTCTTCGATCATCGTCAGCCCCGCCATCATACGCACCAATCCCTTCGCCTGCGCCGGGTTGATCGAGCGCGAGGACCGAACTGATCGTCTGGTCCTGGAAGCGAACCGGAATCACTGGAACACGGAGCGTGGCCCGCGTCTGGAGCGCGTGATCTTCCGCAACGACGTGTCGCCGGCCGAAGCCCTGGAGCTGTGCATCTCGGGCGAGGGTGAAGTCGACATCGTGACGGAGGTCTCGCCCGGTGACGCCGCCCGCGTCCAGGCGTCTCAGTACGCCGATCTGGTGGCGGTGGATGCCAACCGCGTGCTGGTCGGGATTATCAATCGCTCTGCCGATGCGCCGCTGGACGACGCGCTGGCGCGAAGGGCTTTAAACCTGGCTGTGGATAAGCAGAAGATCATCGACCAGGGGCTGCTGGGCTATGCCAGGCCATTGTGCGCGCTCACACCCTCCTGGTGCAGCGGGTTCCCACAGGGCGCTCAGCCCTACGGCCACGATCCCGAGCAGGCCAGGCAGCTCGTGAGTCAGGCCGGTTGGCCCGAGGGGCGAAGCATGCGTCTTGCCACGCCGCGACCGCTGGAGGGAATCGCCCGGATGATGGCCTCCGACATCGAGGCGGCGCTCGGGATTTCGGTGGACGTCGTGGCTGTTCCGGACGAGCAGCTCCTTGCCGGCGCGCGTAGGTTGATGGAGAAGAAGCTGCCACTGCCCTGGGACATACTCGTACACGGCTGGTTTGACCTGAGCTCGGAAGCGCCACCGGCCGTCATACACCGGGAGTTCTTCGGTATGGACGGCGCGTTCCGCGCCGGGCCGGTTCTTCCGATGTTCGACGCGCTCTTCTCGGAGATGGCCAGAGAGCTGGCTCCGGCAAAACTCGTCCAAGTGGCGGAGCGCATCGACCGTTACGTATTTGACGAAGCGCTGGCGATTTTCCTGTGCGCCCCTCAAGCCCTGTACGCGGTCAACAAGCACGTCAACTTTGGCCCCTACCGGACCACATTCGAGCTGGCGGATACAGAGGTGAGTGAAGAGCATTGGTCCAGGACAGGCGCCAGGGCCGGTACCCAAACAGCCTCCGGCGGCCGAGACCAGCCGGCGGATTTTGCAGGTGCGTCTTCCGGCAACGCCTGTTAACGGCTAATAGCTCCTCTTCCTCTTAGCGGAGCGCGCCGGCTTGAACGCCGGCCCATCGAAGTGCGACGAGGGCGTGGGCAATGCTCTGAAGGGCGCGGCGAAGCTTGGCGCGGAGTGCAGCGGGCCAGATGTATTGGCCGCCCTCTTCCGGGAATGCCGAGCCGAGCTCCGCCGTCAGCAGCGCATAAGGCACAAAAAAGAACACTGCCAGGAAGATGAGCCACTCCGATGAGTGTGTCGCCCTTTTTTCGAACTGGCCAGCTATTTATCCGTATCTTCCACCTCCGGCTGCTCCCTAGCGCGACTGTCAGCTTACCACCACGGAATGACGCTGGACTGCGTCGCAGCAGAATTGTGGGACAAGCTAAGATATGGTACTTTGAAGTGATGGCCCACACGGATCAATACCGTATCACCCTAGGGGACCGCGGACGTCTCGTCTTGCCCGCGTCGCTGCGGCGCCGTCTTTCCCTGCAGACTGGTGACCGACTCATCCTTACCGTTGATCCTCAGGGCGGCTTTCGCATCGTCAGCGCGCGAGAGCAGGCACGGAAGCTACGCGGGATCTTCCGAGATCTCGCTCCTGGGCGCTCCCTCGTCGACGAGTTGATTGCCGAGCACCGCGAGGAAGCTCGTCGCGAGGAAGATGTGGAGTGATCGACGGCCGGAGCAGCGTCCTCGACGCCTCTGCCCTCCTCGCCTATCTTCGGGACGAGCAGGGAAGCATGATGGTCGATGAGGCACTTGCTCGCGGCACTGTCATGAATGCGGTCAACTGGGCAGAGGTGCTGTCGAAGCTTACGGATGAGACCGGAGAGGAGGTCGACTCGATCATCCGGCGACTCACCGGGGAGGGCTTGGTCGGCGGGCTCCTCGATTTGTTGCCACTGACGGTGGAGGATGCCGTGACCATCGCTCAGCTCCGATCCACGACGCGTCCCCATGGCCTGTCTCTAGCGGACCGAGCGTGCCTCGCCACCGGACTTCGCCTCGGGCTAACGGTCCTCACTGCCGATCGAGCCTGGGATAATCTCAGCCTGCGGACAGTCATCCGAGTCATTCGCTAGCCCGAATTCGTCGTAGGCCGAGCGCTCCGTCGCCGGCGGGTACCCCGCGCCAGCGCTTGGGTGTCACCTGCTGGCCGCCGCCGAGACGCAGGCATGCAGCGTTCGCTGGGCGGCCAGCTGGGTGCGTGAAGAGTGCGGGCCAGCCGAATGCAGAGTTCATGGGTTCAGCGTGTGCAGCGCATGCACACTGCCGGGGGAATGTTTCGCAGCTCCCAGCGAGACTCCACTCGCCGGAAGTAGCGACGCAGGTGGCGACGCATGGCGTAGCTGTACTGATACAGCAGGAACGAGCCATCGGGAGCCAGGCACTGCACGATAGCGCTCAGGATAGCTTCGCGCAGCTCTGCCGGAAGCGATGTGAAAGGCAGGCCCGACACGATCAGCGGCACGTTGCCCTCCCATCCTTGATCGGCGAGGTGCCGCTCCAAATCCTGGGCGTCTCCGGTGACGACGGTCAGGCGGGGATCGTCGAAGCGTCCCCGCAGATGATCGGCGAGCTCAGGATCGCGCTCGATGCACAGCAGCTTACCTTCCACCGGTAACCGCTCCAGCAGACCTGCTGTAAACGGGCCGGTACCCGGTCCCAATTCCACCACGGTCCGTGTCGTGGCAAGGTCCGAGAGGCGCAGGAGCGTTTGCACCAGATAGCGCGAGCTCGGTGTGATGGATCCCGAGTATCGAGGCGCGGCCAGAGTACGGCGAAGGAACAGCAACCGCTCCCTGCCACTCTTCCCCTGGGTTCGGCCTCGATCAAATGTCACCCGCTGTAGCTCCGCCCCCCGATCTTAGTACACTGTGAAGCCATCTCATGTTCCTCCCGAAGTTGAGGGACGGGCCACCCTCCGCTATTCTGAGGAGTGGGGCTAGCCGCGGCGCAGGCGTTGCACCAGCAGCGGTAGAGGAAGGCAAAGGGAGAAAGCCGCCGTGTTCACTTCATCGATCACCTCGCGGCTACTCCGCACGTCCATTCCCGCGAGCATCACTCTGACGAGTATGTTCTGCGGCTACCTTTCTGTGACCTTCACCTTAAAGGGAGCGTTTACAACCGCTGCCTGGCTGATCATCTGCAGCGGGATTCTAGACGCCATCGACGGGCCCGCCGCCCGCGCGCTGCACACTGACAGTAAGTTTGGGGGAGAGCTGGACTCGTTTGCCGATCTGGTCAGCTTCGGCGTCGCCCCCTCGCTTCTCTTCTATCGTGCGTACTTTGCGCCCTGGGGTGCGCCAGGTCTGGTCCTGAGCTTTTTGCCGACCATGATCAGCGCGCTCCGCCTGACCCGATTCAACATTACCAGCGGCACAGAGAAAGGGGAGTACTTCAGTGGCTTTACTACCACCGCGAGCGCCTGCCTGCTGGCAAGCTTTCTCCTGTTCTGCCACGATCTTTGGGGTGAGCGCGTCTTCCCAGGTATGGCGGCCGGCTTGGTGGTAGTCGCCTCGGTCCTGATGCTCAGCAGAGTGCGTTATATCACCATCACCAAGTTCACCTCGGAAGGACTGTGGCGCACCCCAAAAGGCGCCCTATGCCTCCCGGTGGCCATCAGCGTCGTGGTGTTCCCGTCCAAGGCCTTCTTTCCGGCCATGGTGGCGCTGATGCTGCAGGGAATTCTGGGACCCCGTATTGAGCAAGCTGTCCACCACCTGGAGGGGATCCGCCGGCAGCATCGCAGCGCCTAGAACGCAAGCGCTGTAAGCCGATCGCTCCATCGCCGGGAATTGCATGCGCACCGTACGACCGGCCACCGACAGCGCGGCCGGTTCACATCGAGTAGACGGGAGGGCAACACACGACATCGGCACTGCGACACGAGGGAGCGGTCATTCATCGGGAGGGCAGAAGCCTTGTGCTGGCCTGCGGAAGCGCGTTGCTGGGCGCGATGCTGTTGAATGCGAGGCGAGGTGAGACCACCGCCGGGAGGACGATTGCCGCGCTCTGGTTGGGAGCCCTGGCATTTCTCATGCAGTTCTTTCGCCACCCCGGGTGCACAACGCCGCTGGAGCCGGATCTGGTCGTCGCGCCGGCAGCCGGCCAGGTGGTACATATCGGGCTGGAGGAAGAGCCGGAAGTTCTGCGCGATCGCCGGCTGCGCATCTCCATCTTCCTTTCCGTCTTCGATGCGCATCTGACGCGTTCGCCGGTAAGCGGGCGGGTTACCTACCAGCGCTACCATCCAGGACGCTATCTCGTGGCGCTGCACCCCAAGTCATCGATGCTCAACGAGCGTAACTCTATCCTGGTCGAGCATCCGGGAGGGACGCCCGTGCTGGTGCGACAGATCGCCGGCTTTCTGGCTCGGCGCATTTGTTCTTACACTGCTCCCGGCGCAACGGTGACCGCCGGTCAGGAGCTCGGATTCATCAGGCTTGGGTCACGCGTCGATCTGTTCTTACCGCCCACCAGCACGGTCCTGGTACAGCTTGGCCAGGCTGTTCGGGCCGGCGAAACGGCAATTGCCCACTTGCCTCCCAACGGACGATAGCCGTCCTGGCCGGCCAAGAGTCCGTGGATGAGCCTTAGCCAGATCATCCAGCATCTGTACCTGCCTTTACTGGCGCAGGAAACAGCCGTGATGATCTCGGCTTTCACCTATGGACTGAAGGCCGGGGCAACTGGGGCGCTTCTCGTTGCCGTAAACACCGCCGCCGTCATTACCGACCTGATACTTTTCTTTCTGCCTACTTACTCTTTCGCCGAGCGATTGCATGAGCTGCTTCGCTCGAATTTCCAGAACCGGTACGACACCGGCGTACGCTTCGTCGCGCGGTTTGGCGCCTTCCGCGCGTCCGCTGCTCTGGGCTTTGTCATGCCCAGCGTGGCGGCCATGATCATCGTCGGTGCGCTGCGCCTGTCATTCTGGCGCTCCCTGGCAGGCCTCTTTATAGGGAGCGCAATCTACGTGGTTGTGCCGCTCCTGATAGCCGAGCCTCTCGCACCGGTTCTTCCGCGGTTCCTCATCCCCGTCCTTCCATGGATCGCACCGGGCATCGCGATATTGTTCATCGCCCTTGGCCTGCTCCGACTCCTCTGGAAACGGTGACGGGGCACCGACAAGAGGATGCACTTACGAGAGCATGCGCAGCGCCTCGCCGGGACGAGTGAGCCGGACAATCAGCTCGGCTTCGTGCGGATACTGCTGATGGCGGGGATCTCGATGTAACAGATCTTACCGGTGCGAAATGTGGGCGCAATCATGCTTGTCCGCCACAACTTTCGTTAGGCGTCTCCTGCAAAGAGCGTACTCCCTTTCCGGGCAAAAGTGATCTTTCGATCAATTGTTCCGTCCGTCTGCGCGGCCTAAGGTTGATCGTATAAGGCTGTTCAAAGTACAAGGAGGACCAAATGGTCGAGTGTATGATACTGCAGCTGCTCCGTATGCCCAGGGCGGCGGGGGGGTCCTGCGGCATCCTCCTTTTGGCCAATGCGCTATGTGATTCTGCAGGCTGGACGAATAGCTCAACGGACACCCAGCGCATTGGGTGGTCGGCAGCGCATATGTGAGGGTTGAGGCGGTGGGCGTACTCGTAAAGGCCGGATCAGGCCGTTCGCAACGGACACTTTTGCGCTTCGCCATAGGATTGCTGAGCCTCAGCCTGTTGGGGCTCTGCGTGCGTTATGGGGGGCTCCTCTTCGGAGGGCACCGCGCAATTGGTCAGACCGACCTGCTCGGTTACTATAGCGCGGGCCGACTGGTGCTCGAGGGGCATGCGCATAGCCTCTACGATCTGGGGATGCTGCAACGAGCCCAAGAGGCGGCCATACGGCCCCTGCGGATGCAGGATCCGGTGCTTCCGTACCTGGCTCCGCCGTATTTTGCTTTACTCCTTGCTCCGATGGCACTGTTTCCCTATGCGGTCGCCTATGTGCTCTGGCTGATCTTCAACTTCCTTCTGCTAGGCGGCACAGTATTTGCGCTACGGCGGTATTCGCTGCTGGATCGGTCACAGGCACTCATCTGTGGTGTCGCGCTGCTCGCCTTCGTGCCAATTGTTCTCGGGTTAGCCCAAGGTCAGGTGGCCGTTCTCATCCTGGCGCTACTGGCTGGCAGCTTCTTCGCTCTCCGAAATAGGCGCGACGGTCTGGCGGGCTTGCTACTTGCTTTTGCTCTGATTAAGCCTCCGTACGTTATTCCGTGCCTTATCGTCTTGGCGGTCCACGGCCGCTGGCGAGCGGTCGGTAGTTTTGCGCTCACCGCGCTCACACTGTGTCTGGCCCCGCTGGCGTTGATGGGAGCTTCAATCAATCAGACCTACCTTCACACGCTGATCGACGTAACTAAAATGCAGGGTCAGTCGAACGAGCTTGCTTTCCACCACGTCGCAATTGCCAGTGCTACCTACGACCCTCATGTGAATTACAGCCTGGCGGCGGCCGTCCAGCTGCTTCTCCATGCCCCCGCATCTACCATCACAAGCGGTGTGCTCATCCTGCTCGCGCTCCTTGCCCTCGTTAGGTATTCAAAGGGTAATTCGTCCATCGAAGGGCCGCTTGGACTGGCCGTCATTGTTGGTGTGCTTGTCAACCCACACGTACTGGCTCATGATCTCGTTCTGCTACTTGTGGCCGTTGGCGTGGCCCTCCGCTGGCGCGAGCGCGTGCAAAGATCGCTGGCAACAGTTCTTGCGGTTGGCTACCTTGCCATCGAATTCGGTGGGTTTGTACAGCCGTTCACGCATCTCCAGCTTGCGACTTTGGCGGTATTGGGATTCTGTGTGTGGTTTCTTGCCACAACCGGACCAAGAGACGCTACGGCAGGTTTCCTTTCCCCACCACAACAGAGTGTCGCTGGGTCGTATCCGAGAGTAGGGGCAAAGAGTGGATCGTCAGCGATTCCTTCACCCTGAGGCCCTGCCCCCAGCGCGCCGGCCACGCTACGAGCCCTCCAGCGGGGTACCGGCCGAGCGGGTCGCGCGCCGCCTGGCCTGATATATGGCAAGCGCCATCAGCGTGGCGACATAGGGGATTGCGCCGGTCAATTCGGATGGGAGATTTCCCTGCAAGTTGAACCCGACGGCATCGGCGAATCCGAACAGCGCGCTGGCTCCCAGCACGCCGAAGGGATTGGCCTGGCCCAGCATCACCGCCACGACGGCGATCCAGCCACGGCCGGCGCTCATGTTTTCGGTGAACAGTCGAAGTGAGAGCGAGAGCTGGGCGCCCGCCAGTCCGCACAGCGCGCCGGAGAGGATCAACGCGGTGTACTGCATTTTGCGCACGCTAACGCCGAGGCTGGCGGCAGCCTGGGGGAGCTCGCCAACGCCCCGCATGCGCAGTCCGAGTGGCATTCGGAAGAGCAGCACATAGGTCGCTATCACGAGGAGCCACGAACAATAGACGATCCAGGTATGGCCGGAGACGATTGGTCCGAGAATCGGAATATTCCCAACCGGCCCCAGCGATAGCGCGGGGAATCCCTTGATGCGGTCATCCTGGAATTCGCCCTGCACGCTAAACATCGTTCGCATCAGAAAAACCGTCAAGCCGGTTGCCAGCAGATTCAAGGCGATACCGATCACTACCTCATTCCCGCCAAGGCTGACGGCAAGCACGGCGAGCACTGTAGCGAACAGCGCGCCGGCCGCGATTGCGGTCACGACACCGACCATAGCATGGCCGGAGTAGTAGCTCCCGACGACCGCGAAGAAGGCGCCGATCAGCATCAGACCCTCCAGCGCCACATTGAACACGCCGACGCGAGCGCAGAGCAGACCACCAAGCCCGGCCAGCAGAATCGGCGCGACACTGCGCACCGTCGAGTTGAGGAGCGTGTCATTGAAGATGCTGTGGAGCTCACTCATCAACCGGTCCTGTCTTCGCCTGCGCGCAAACCCGTCCGAGAAACGATGAGCAGGATGATGATGGCCTGCAGGACCTGGGCGAGCTCTTGAGGTACGTTGGTCGTCTGCTCCATGCCAAAGGCGCCCGTCTCGAGGGCGGCGAAGAAGAGGCCTGCCGCCGCCACGCCAAACGGGCCTGATCCTGCCAGCAGAGCAGCCATCAACCCTGTCCAGGCGTACAGCGGATCGGTGAGCGCGCCGTCGATGTAGCGGCCGAACTCGGCCAGCACGAGAATAGCCCCAACCGTCCCTGCCACTGCGCCACTGGCGAACATGGCCGTGTATCCCAGGCGCTGCAGTGATATACCACCGTACCGAGCGAAGCGTGGATTGAGCCCTGCCATGTTCATCTCATAGCCCAGGGTGGTGCGTTTCGTCAGAAAGGCAGCGCCAAGCAGGATGGAGAGCAGGATGAACAGCCCGGCATGCAGCTCGGTTCCGCCCGGAAGCAGCGGAATGCGCGCTGCATCGGGAACAGTGTGCGTCTCGTTCATGCCCGTTGCGATGTCGCGGAAGTGGTGATTTGTAAGGTAGGTGGCAAAGTCGCGGGCGGGATAGTTCAAGATCAGCGTACTGATCAGCAGGGGTACGGCAAGGCGAAACTGGAGAAAGGCCGCAAACGATGCATACAGTCCGCCGGCCAGGGCTCCGCACAGCACCGCCGCCGGCATGAGGAGCGGCGCAGGCAGCGGAACATAGAGCGCTGCCAGCGCCGATGCCAGGCCACCCAGGACCAGCTGACCCTCACCCCCCAGGTTGAAGAAACCCGCCCGAAAGGCGATAGCTGCCGCCAACCCCATACCGACGATCGGTATGGCGCGGTTGATGGTGGAAACCAAATTCACGAAGTTCGGGCCGAACAGCGCACCATCCACCAGGGCACGATAGGCGTCCACCGGATTGTGGCCGGTGATCCCGATGATCACTCCGCCAATCACCAGACCGATCAGGGAAGACAACAGAAACGCGATGAGCCGGCGCGCTCGAGACCTGATTGCGCTCCATCGCGGTATGGGAGCGACAGTTCCTGCTTCCGACTCCGTGCTCGTGTCGGCAAGAGTGCTCGTCATGGTACGCCTTCCGCAGTGACGGCGCGAGGCGTCACTTCCTCGTGAGCGCCGGTCATCATCATACCGAGTCTGGATTCGGTGGCCTCGGCTCCCGGCACCTCGCCTACGATCTTGCCCTCCAGCATCACCAGGATGCGGTCTGAGAGCGCACGGATCTCGCTCAGCTCGGCCGACACCAGCAGGATGGCATTACCCTTTGCACGGTAGTCGAGGAGCTGTTGTTGGACAAATTCGATGGCTCCGATATCCAGACCTCGCGTTGGCTGCTCGGCGATCAGGCAAGGGGCATCGTGCGACAGCTCCCGCGCCAGCGTCACTTTCTGGAGATTGCCTCCCGAAAGGCTTGATGCCGGAGCGCTCGCCCGGCTCACCTTGATGGAGTACCGGTGGATCAACCGTCGGGCGAATTCCTTGATCCCATCGAGCCTGAGCAAGCCGCGACGGGAGATAGGCGGACGCGACTGAAAGCCCATGACGAGATTCTCGGCCAGGGAGGCACCCAGAGCGACGCCCACATGCACTCGATCCTCCGGAACGTAGGCCAGACCTGCTCTGCGATGATCGGCGACGGAGCCATGAGTGACGTCTCTGCCCTGCAGCATGACGCGTCCCGCGCCGACCGGACGGAGCCCGACCAGCGCTTCGATCAGCTCCGTCTGACCGTTTCCGGCCACACCCGCTATGCCGACGATCTCTCCGGCACGCACCTCGAGTGAAACGTCGGCCACCAGATGCCGATGCGCTTCGTCCAGCACGGTGAGCTGCTCGACGCCGAGCATCAGGCGACCCGGTTCGACCGCCGGTTTTTCGACATGCAGGAGCACGTCCCGGCCGGTCATGAAGCGAGACAGCTCTTCCGGCGTCGTGGCGGCGACGCGAACCGTGGCTGTGACCCTGCCGTCGCGCAGCACGGTCGCATTGTCACACAGCCGCATGACCTCATGAAGCTTGTGGGTGATGAACAGAATGGTCTTCCCCTGTGCGCGTAGCGCTCTGAGGGTCTCGAATAGGCCTTCACCCTCCTGCGGCGTCAGGACACCGGTCGGCTCATCCAAAATGAGGATGTCGGCGCCACGGTACAGCGCCTTCAGAATCTCGACGCGCTGCCGCACCCCAACGGGCAGATGAGCCACCTTGGCCGATGGATTAACACGCAGTCCATATCGTTCGGCAATGTCCCGCACCTCTCCGGTCGCTCTGCGGCGGTCGATAAGGCCGCGGCTGGTGGGCTCCACTCCGTAGATGACATTCTCGAACACACTCAACGAGGGAAAGAGCATGAAGGATTGGTGGACCATACCGAGGCCGGCATGGATTGCGTCCACCGGAGAGCGGAAGATCTGCCTCTCGCCGCGCAAGTAGATCTCCCCGGCGTCCGGTCTGAGCTCGCCATAGAGCACACTCATCAGTGTGCTCTTGCCCGCGCCATTTTCGCCGACCAGGGCGCGGATCTCGCCCTGGTCGACCGTCATACTGATCCCATCGTTCGCGAGAACGTGACCGAAGCGCTTGACGATGGAGTGAAGCTCGAGTTCGGGAGGCATGCGGCCTCATCAGCCGCCCATCGGATCCTTGATCTTGATCTTTCCGCTGATGATTTGCTGCCGAACTTTCTTGATCAGGCTCAGGATGGACGGATGTTTGGCGAGCAGGCACTTTGTCGTGGAGGGCTTCTTGGCCGAGAGGGTCGAGAGCGTCAAGCCTCCCGAAGCGAGGCCGTACTGCACATCCTGCGCACCCTTGTTATGCAAGATGCCATCGATGGACTTCAGCATGACCACGTCCACCGCCTTGACGGCATTGTCGACGATGTGGCCTGGAGCAAGGGGACACTGGTTAACGTCGACACCGTACGCGTCAAAGTTCTTCTCCTGAGCAGCCTGAAAAACTCCCAGGTTGCTGCCTGAGGCCGCCGCCAGGATCTGATCGTCTCCTCCCGCGGCCATCGCCAGCGCTTCTTCCTTGGCCTTTGCCGGGTCGGAAAATCCACTTGGGTCGGTGGCAACCCACCGCGTGTCGGCTTTCACCTGTGGATTGACGTGTTGGGCACCCTCGGCGAATGCATCGGTGTAGCGATGCAAAAACGGTATGTCGAGTGCTCCGATTGCGCCAATCTTGCCGGTCTTGGTGAGCTTGCCCGCCGCCACTCCAAGCAGATAGTTGACTTCGTATTCCTTAAATCTGGCGCAGCGTACGTTCTTGGCAGGATTGGTAATGCACTGGTCGATGATCAGGAAGTGCACCTTGGGATTCGTCGAGGCATATTTGGGGATGATGTCGTTGAACTCAAAGCCCATGACGACCACAATGGTCGCGCCATTGCTGATCGCGGCTCGCACGTCCTCGTCGCGGCTCGTCGGATCGGTGGCCTCCAGGACCTGGGTCGTCGCCTTGTACTTCTTGCCGGCTTTCTGGATACCCACCTTTCCCAGCTGCAGGAAGGCGTCTGCTCCAATCGGGTTTGGTGTAACAAGGACGAACTTCAGCTTGGCAGCCGCCGGCGCCGCTTTGCTTACCGAGGCGAAGGTACGTGTTCCACCCCACACCGCACTCAGGAGGAGAACGGCAAGTGTCAGGGAAAGAACCTTCCACATGAACGTAGACTTGTCAGCTGCACGAGTTCGATGGGGCCTCATGATCCACCTCCTCCACAATTTGTAAGGCCGATAATAGAGTTGCCGCTTGCTTCCGTCCAAATCTCGCATACCCACAGAATGACGGGCAACAGCAAGGAGGCTAGCGGCTGATGGCTAACAGCTGGCCGGCGTTGCCGAGCAGGATCTTCTGAAGCGCGTCATCGGGGATGTCGAGCGCAGCCAGCTCATCCAGACAGCGCTGCGGTTGGATGAAGGGATAGTCTGATCCGAACAAGAACTGGTCCTGCAGCCGTCCTTTCATCTCGCGGACGACCTCGGCCGGAATGTAACGTGGCGCCCACCCTGAGATATCGATCCAGATATTGGTCTTGTGGAGCGCCATGGCGATGAGCTCCAGATGCCAGGGAAAACCAAAATGGGCGGCAATCACCTGCAGTCCTGGAAACTGTGCGGCCACGGCATCGAGACGAATAGGCCGGGCGTAGTCGAGCCGGATGCCCTGACCGCCCGGTTGACCGGCGCCAATACCACTGGTACCGGTATGGAACAGCGCGGCCAGGCCAAGCTCGTCGCATCGCGCAAAGATGGGCCAGTGGCGCTCGTCGTCGGGGGCGAAGGCTTGAATCGAAGGATGGAACTTCACCCCCTTCAAACCCAGGGCAGCGATATGCTCCACCTCGGCCACGGCGCGCTCACCCTTGTGGGGATCGGTGCTGCCAAAGCCGGCGAAGACCTCCGGGTACTCGCGGCAGGCCTGGGCCACGAACTCGTTGCTCAAGGGTGGCCGTCCGGTTGCGGTTTCGGCATCCCACGCCAGCAGCACGGCCAGGAGATCGAGCTGCGCGTAGTCACCGGCTATCTCCTCCAGCGACTTCCGCGTGACCTTCGAGCGAAAGTACGCTTCCGCGGGTTCGATGTAGCCTTGCATAGAGCCGTCAAGCCATTCCGAAACAGGCAGGTGGACATGCATGTCAATGGCTCGCATGAGCTATGAGCCTTGAGCCTTGAGCTTTGAGCCCTGAGCCTTGAGCCGGTAGCCGGTAGCCGGAACCTCCTGTCTGGTAGCGTGCCAGGGCATCACACTCGGAGGGTACTTGGGGATGCAGGGCACCACACCCAAAGGGTACCCGGGGATGCCCCCTACGAGCTCACAGCTCATGGCTCAGAGCTCATGGCTCTTTGGAAGTGTGCGGTAATGAGATGGTTCACCACCATGTGTACCTCTTCAACGTGTCCGCAATTGTCACTGTCGATTACAACGGCCTGATCCACCAGCTCCTTGACCTGGCCACCATCAAAGCCCAGCAGACCGATCGATTGCAGGCCGAGCTCCCTTGCAGCCTTGACCGCTTCGACAATATTCAGGGAGTTCCCGCTGGCTGTAATTGCTATGAGCAAATCTCCCCTGTTCGCTACATTTCTCAACTGTTCGGCAAAAATCGTCTCGTAGCTCGCGTCATTACCCCAGGCGGTGAGCAACGGCACGTTATCCGTCAAGGCGATGATTTTGAACCGTTTAGCCGCCGGCCGGATCGGTCTGCCCAGAGTTGTCTTCGCTAGGTCGCACGCCATATGGGATGCGGTCGCAGCACTTCCGCCATTGCCGATGACGAAGACATGCCTGCCCTGATCATAGGCATGATGAAGTGCTTCGATCATGCCGCGCACGTCGTCTACCGGCACTGAGTCGAGCACGGCTTTCAAATCCGTCACATGTTGACGGATTTCCGCACGGACGTCCGGAGCCGATACATTCACCTCAGGGAGCTTCTTCCACGTAGATGATCTTGCTGCCCTGCGGCTCAAAACCGACCGGCGCCGGTCGTAGCTCGGGGAGCGCAGCAAGGATCTCCTGGTGCCGTTCGGGAGGAGCATACAACAACAAGAATCCACCGCCGCCGGCACCCAGAATCTTGCCGCCGATGGCGCCGTGGCACCTGGCTCGATCGTACCACTCGTCAATGCGGCTATTGCTGATCCTGGCGGCCAAGGTTTTCTTCGTCATCCAGCCCTGATGCAGTATCTCACCAAATGAGTCTGCATCGTTCCGGCAGAGCGCCTCTCTGAGCTCGCAGGCCAAGTGCACCATCTTCTCCAGACTTTGGCGGCGGCGAGGGTCATTTTCCGTGTTGGCCTTTTGCTCCCGCAGGACACCCGTGGCGGAACGCGTCATGCCGGTGTACAACATGAGGAGCCCTTCCTGGATCTTCCGTTTCGTTTCCCGGCTGCAAATAATGGGATCCACAAAAACAGTTTCGTCGGGGTTGAACTGGATGTACTGGAGTCCGCCATATGCAGCGACATACTGGTCCTGCTTGCCGATGGGCTTGCCACACCGCTCGATCTCGATACAGCATGCCTCGCGGGCCAGCCGCTCGGCTCCCGCATGACGTCCGACATACGCGTGGAGCGCATTTAACAGCCCTACGGTGTAGGCGCTGGATGAACCGAGTCCGGCACCTTCCGACGGGATGTCCGAGATGGAGGTGACTTCGATTCCGGAATCCGGACCTACCAGCTTGAGTGCCTCGCGGATGAGCTCGTTGTTGAGCTCGTCGACGCTGTCCACGATCTCCGTGATCGAGTAGCTGGCTCGAATCTTTCGATCGAACTTCTTATTGACGTTGATGTAAATGTACTTATCGATCGCCGTGGTTACCACGGCGCCCGCCTGGTGGCAATAAAAGCTCGGAAGGTCGCTGCCACCACCGACGAAGCTGATCCGCAACGGCGTGCGCGAAACGATCATCGTGCAACTACTCCTTGCGAGACTAATACGGCTCTAATGTTGCTCTCGTAGAATCCTAATCACTGTGTATGCCGCCTCCCCAGCCACGATGTACGAGACTCTGGGCAGTTGATAAAGCTCGGTGCTCTCTTCTTGCCGGCCTTCGGGCTTCTCATGGCCGGCTGCGGTTCGGGTGCAACACCGCCTCCGTCTCCGAAGCCCGCTCCTACCACCAGCGCAGCCGTCGTCAAGCGAACTCCCACGCCGGATGCCACGCCCCGTCCCATGCAGCCCAAGACAACGCTCAAGACGGCCGGCATGATCGTTGTGAAGAAGGTCAGCGCCTTCGATAAGGGTACCGCCTATATGCGAGCGGGAAACTCGCGCGCTGCCCAGCAGCAGTTCGTGCTCTCTATCAGGCTGCACCAACGGATGGCCGACTCCTATGCGAATCTCGGCTCGATCGCCCTGGACGAGCGAGACGCTTATGATGCCTTTCGCGACTATCAGTTGGCCGTCCAGCTCGGACCAAACAACCCGGCGTACCTTTACTACGCCGCGTATGCGGCGCTTTCGGCCCACGACTTCAACGCGGCTATTCCGTATGTAAGTCGCTGCCTCCACCTCCAGCCCAGGAACACCGCAGCATACCATCTGCGCTTCCTCGCCTATGGCAGTCTGTTGAATTACAGGGGCCAGGTGAGAGACGCCCGTGCGCTCGTCGGCCTGGCGCCTACCAGTCCGGTCGCATATGGGGATCTTGGGATAGCCCTCTTCAATGACAGAAAGGTCCGTCAGGCCATCCAGGCATTCACGCGAGCTATTCAGCTGCATCCCAAAGAGGTTTCGTACTACATCAACCGCGCCATCGCCGAGCAGTTCAGCAAGCAAACAGATCTCGTGCTGCGCGACCTGAGGACGGCAATGTCCTTAACGAAGGATCCGGGGACGAGGAAGCAAATCGAACAGGCGATCGCCAGAGTCATTAGTGGGGCGAGGCATTAGGGCCTACGGACGAATCAACACTGTTGCGCCGTGGCTGTTCTGGGTGCCGGACCATGCGCATCGCGATGAGCGCGCATGATACGATCGACGTTGCGCCGAACGCGGGCGTCCGCGTACTGGTCACTGTAGAAGAGCACGCCCGATGCGCCGGCAGCGAGCGCTGTGCGGAATGAGCAGAGCGTCTCCTGGTAGGTGGGATCCCGCCAGGTAAAGGGTCCATCTTTCTGGCCCTTGCCGAACCCCTGAAGCACAAGTATGGGCCCAAGCTTGTGATCGTCGCGTGCGCTTCGCACGCAGTTCGAATCGACCGTTCTTTGGTCCTGGAGCGGACGGACACCGGGCAGGTTGGTGTAGAAAGGATAGCGATCGAACATGAGAAGATCGAAGCCGGTCAGATAGGCGGGATCGATTGCTCCCTGGCCGAAGAGACATTGTCCAGTCGTGAAGATGACGGCAACCGGGTGACTGTCCAGCGCCTTGATTGCCAGGTATGCTTCGCGGAGCCTGCGGGGTGGGAGATTCTCACGATCCGGCTCGTCGTAGAGGTACCAGCCGTAGACGGCGGCATTGTGACGGTACTGCCGGACAAAGGCCTGGAGTTGCTTCATGTCACCCTGATCGATCCATGCCGGGTCGGGCTGGAGCAGCAACTGGACGTGATTGACGCCGGCAGCATGAAGCCAGCGACTGATGTACGGCTCACCAAGATAGTAGGTCACTAGGAGCGTGACGCCCGCCCGCCGGTATGCGCTGAGGCGCTGGAGTGACGCCTTCTCACTGGTGTACCAGCCAACCAGTACCGGTGCCCCCGCGTGAGTGACCGGCGTTACCGTAGGCTGTGCTGGGTCAATAAACCTGGCGGAACGACAGCCGGTCAGCAGGGATAGTGCGCCTAATAGGAGCGCGAGAAGGACGGCTTGGCGATACTGCCACGTCAACTCAAGCTTGCCTTTCCGGACAACCTGGTGTACGATGACCATGCGGCGTATTTACTGAACTAGCAGCAGATTTGCGGCCACAGTGAGCCGGGGAGAGGAATCCTTATGAAGATTACAAAATTCGCAGCTCCATTTGTCCTGGCCGGCCTCCTGACGGTGGGGGCTGTCGGGTCGCCGGTTTCGGCGCACACTCTTGGCGCGGGGAAACCATCGTACGGGTGCCAGATCAATCCTAAGGCGGCGGCATGCCAGCAGGCACCTGGCCCGACGATTGCGAATGGGAACGTAACTCGCGTTAGCACGACCCATAGTAGTACTGGTACTAGCGCGCAGCCGGCGGCGCTTCCGCAGAGTGGCGGTGGTACTCCCGCGGCACCTGTCATGAACCTTGGTGCCCTTCTGGCCGCAGCGGTACTATTGGTGCTCGGCTTCGCTCTGCGCAGGCAAGCGACGCGCCGCTTCTGACTTCTTGCCGATCACCGAGGAAACAGGCCGCCTCTCGGGGCGGCTTGTTTCATCCGACAAAACTCTCCGTCAGCCAGGCGCGACCATGGGCATAGTAGATCCCGATGCCCGCTTGATGAAAATCAGGGCCTAGAATATTGCACGCATGGTTCTCGATCGTGGCACAGGTGGCACGATCGTGCGGCTGAGCCATCATCATGTGATGCAGGACGAGCAGATCATGGAGTATGTTCCCGCCGGGGGCCTGGCCGACGTTCTCGCCGGCATGGGTGTAATTGAGGCAGATATCCTGCGGAAACGACGCATGCGGGTAGCTGTCGTTCACATGCCAGATGGAACCGGTCCTCGCCATGGCAATGGAGTGCCCATACGCTCCCACGCAAGAAGCTGTGCCGTGGCTTTGCCCTTCCTGGAGCTTCAAGGGGGGTAGGCCGTTTTGAGTCCGCGTGTGATTAATCCACTGCAGGACTGTCCAGGTGCACTGCGTCAGCGCGCTACCGCAGCCGGCTGCATTCGCCGGCGCCGCGGAGCCGGCAGCCGCGTTTGCTGTGTCCCGGGGCAGGACGGCCAGGACGAGAAACACGATAGTAGCGAGCCAGGCGAGTCGTGTGCGGTTCCTCACATGCATCACCGTTCCTCTGCGGAATCCAAAGTTTCAGACGGAGGACACGCCTAAACCTTGCGGTTCTGGGCCTTTTTACGGACCTGACGCTCCCTTTCTCTAGCGAACCAGCTCGATCGGAGCTCGGCCATGGCCAGAGGTCCTGATTGAAGGGGGACTTTGTTCCCCACTTTGCTCCGGGCGCATGAAGCGGGGATGGAAGCCTGCGGTACGGGCACGGAGGGGGACCCGCGGTACACTGCTGAAAAAGGAGACCCTGCTGTGAGAGACACCCACCGTCGGGCACCTGTCTATGACGTTGCCGTGGTCGGTGGAGGAATCCTTGGGCTCGCCACCGGCATGGCGTTGCTGGAGCGACGGCACGGCCTGCGGCTGGTCATTCTCGACAAAGAGAAGGACATAGGGATGCACCAGACGAGTCATAACAGTGGCGTCATCCACATGGGCATCTACTATAGACCCGGTTCAATGAAAGCGCGGCTCTGTGCGGCAGGAGCACGGCGCATGATGGAATTCTGCGACGTGCACGGCATCCGGTACGAGCGCTGCGGCAAGGTAATCGTGGCCACCAGCGAGCAAGAACTTGAAAGGCTCGAGACGCTGTATCAGCGCGGGCTGGCCAACGGGGTACCAGAGCTCCGCCGGATTGATGCTGCGGAGCTCAGGGAGATCGAGCCGCACGCCGCGGGATTGGCGGCTCTTCACTCTCCCTGCACCGCGATCGTGGACTATGGCGAGGTAGCGCATGCCATGGCGCGAGACATCGAGGGATATGGGGCCGAAATAAGGACCGGCGCAGAGGTGGTAGCCGTACACTCCGACCGGGAAAGCTTGCGAGTGGAGACGAAAGCCGGTGCGCTGGCCGCCCGGTCGCTTATCAATTGTGCCGGCCTTTACGCGGACAGGCTGGCTCGCCGTATGGGCGTGCAGACGGACGTGCAGATCGTGCCCTTCAGAGGAGAGTATTACTTGCTGCGCGCGGAGCGGCGCGACATCGTACGCGGGCTGGTTTATCCTGTTCCGGATCCGGACCTGCCGTTTCTGGGCGTTCACTTTACGAAGACCATTCACGGCGAGACCGAGGCTGGACCCAACGCGGTCCTGGCCTTTGCCCGTGAGGGCTATACCAAGAGGACCATCGTGGCGACCGAATTGTGGGAGACACTGAGGTACCGAGGCTTCCATGCGCTTGCCAGGAGATACTGGCGGGTAGGACTCTATGAAGCGTATCGATCCTTCAATAAGGTGGCCTTCACGCGCAGCCTTCAGCGCCTGATACCGGATATTTTGGCTGCGGACCTAAGGGTGGGAGGAGCAGGCGTGCGCGCCCAGGCTGTAGCCAGCGATGGGAGCCTGCTTGACGACTTTTCTATCGCAGAGACGCCTCGCGCGATGCACGTGCTCAACGCGCCATCGCCGGCGGCAACTGCGGCGCTGGCAATAGGCGATCACATCGCGGAGCGAGCGGTGGAGACGCTTTCACTGCAAGCGTAGGACGGCCGGAAACGTCAAGAGTTCCCGGCGTGCTATCATCCTGCTACCGGTAGGAGCGGACATGCACGAAGGGACGAGTTGTAACCAAATCGTAACGTTCGCGGCGCGCCAAGCACCGATAATAGAACATGTCGATGTAGGGGGAGGGTAGATGGATAGCCATACGCTGCAGATGCAAAACGGGAGGGGCTTCGGGACGACTGACAAAGTCCACAAAGACAGCCCCATCGCAGAGACTCGTGCAGAGCGAATAAGGCTTGCTCGGGACGTATTGGGTGACCTCGAGGCAGAGATCGAGCGCCTGGAACTTGACTATCATGACGCCCTGGAGCAGCTGGCAGACGTGCGCTGGAAGCTGGCCAAGGCGGAACGCGAGAGCGCAAAACTGCGAGAAGCGCTTGACTCGCCTGTCGACCCGGCGGACTATGAGAAGGCTCAGGCAGAGATAGCGGTATTACGCCGCGAGGTGGAGCTCTACCGGCATGACCGGTCGCTCGACCACGAAAGGGAGCTTGGGCATCCTTGGTGGCAGTTCTCGCGTCGTTGATGGTGAGCAGGTAGCCTCACGGGATCCGGCGCAGGGTGTTCTGAACCATGAAGCCGGCGGCCTCCCGTGTCTCTCTCGTGATCGTGGTGGGCGGTGTTGTGGTCGTCGCCGGTCTGCTCGTCGTGTTCCGGGAGCTGTCCACGACCCGCACGGAAAGGAGCACGCCGCGAGTTGCCAACCAAACCGTACTGGTGTCTGTTTCAGCTCGGCGTCCGTGGACGGACACCGGTGTAGAGGTTTTCCCGGGCTCAAGGGTTTCCATCTTTGCCGGTGGGACGGTTTATATTTCGCGGGACGATCCGGGGACCGAGCCGTCAGGGCCCGCGATCTATTGTAAGCAGCCGATACGGCCGCAGGCCCACTCTTCCGACTCGAGCTTTACGGCACCCGGCCTGCCCTGCTGGTCTCTCATTGGGCGCATAGGAGCGGGATCACCGTTTGAGGTTGGCACGGCGAAGGTTCTCTCAGTTCGGAGCAGCGGCCGGCTGTACCTGGGAGTCAACGACCAGATCCGAGCCTTCAACGACAATGTGGGGAACTGGACCGCAACTGTGTCTGTAACCCCAACCTAATACATGTGGGCGCGGCGCAATGGATGAGCAAATGTGTTGCAAATCTGTTGCGGTGTAGAATACGCTATACTCTGTAACTAAGGCAGTGTCCGGAGGGACTGGATCTCACGCAAGGGGGAGGATGTCATGCAAACAGTGGAGCAATTTCGCCTCAATGAGCCTACTATCGTCCATGAGGCGGTTGATGGTGAAGTTGTCATTATCAACCTCGAGAGCGGCGCTTATTACAGCCTGAACAAGGTCGGGGCCGACGTTTGGGAGGGTTTGGCAGCAGGAGCGAGCGTGGACGGCCTTCTCAGGCTCGTGGGTGAGCGCTACGAGGCGAGTCCGGCCGCGATTGCCGGGGAGGTCCATCGCCTGCTCGACGTGTTGCAGCAGGAGCAGCTCATCGTGCCAGACGGGAGCGGAGCGGCCACTGCATCGGTCCCGCGCGCCGCCGAGGGCTCGCCGAAAGCGCTTTTTGAGCCCTGCACCCTCCAGAAGCACACGGATGTGGCCGACTTGCTCTTGTTGGATCCCGTCCACGACGTGGATGAGCCAGGATGGCCAATAAGGAAAGCGGCAGGTTCTGCAGCCCAGGGTGGCTGATGCCGGAGCTCCCTGACCGATTGGGCCGGGCAGAAGTGCACCAGGAGCAGGAGCCGCTGGTCAGCGTCGTCATCCCGGTCTATAACGGCGAGCGCTATCTCGGTGAGGCCATCGACAGTGTCCTGCGCCAGAGCTTTGCGGGCAGCGAGATCATAGTGGTCGATGACGGCTCGACGGATCGTACCGCCGATGTGGCTACCGCATATGGCTCCGCGGTTCGATACTTCCGTCAGCACCAGAGTGGGAGTGGTGCTGCGCGGAATCGGGGCATAGAGGTAGCGCGTGGAAGCCTTTTTGCCTTTCTGGACGCCGACGATGTGTGGACCCCGAACAAGCTGGCGATCCAGAAGTCGGCGTTTGACGCTGATCCCGAGCTCGAGCTCGTATACTCTCACGTCAAACAGTTCTGCAGTCCCGAGTTGAGCGAGGTTGCGCGACAGAAGATTCGGTGTCCCGATGACGTAGTGCCGGGCCGTCTCCCGGGAACGATGCTGGTGAAGCGGGACTCGTTTCTTCGTGTGGGCCCATTTGGGGTGAGCTGGGGCGTAGGAGAAGGTGTTGACTGGCACCTGCGAGCCACGGAGCTAGGACTGAAAATGGTTCTACTTCCAGACGTGCTCTTGTGGCGCCGCTTGCACGAGAACAATCTGGGAAGGCGTCAGCGCGATGCAAGGATCGATTACGTCCGCGTATTTAGGGCAGCGCTCGACCGGCGTCGAGACGCGCAAGAGACGAGCGTTGAGACCAGGACGCCTCACGCCCCGGGTGAAGACTAGGCCCGATTCATCCCTCGACGGTGAGGCAATCGGTCATGATCGCGTCGTAGAGAAGTCAGCGTGAGCCCACGGCTTTCGAAGGGTGGTTGCTGGCCGACACCACAGCAGGAGTTGCTGTTAGAGGCAGCGATTCTGCATGGCAGTCGGGCTGAAGCCAGCTGGGAGTCCCTGAACGCGACGGCCACGATTGATGAACTTGGTTGGACGTCGTCCCATCTCTTTCCGCAGATTTATCGCAACCTGGAAGCGCTCCGTATCGTCACACCGGAAATGGACAGACTCAAGGGAGCGTACCGCTACACCTGGACCAGGAACACCAGGCTCCTGCAAGACATAGCGCCTCTTCTGCGGACGCTCCAGGATGCAGGTATTGACATGCTGATGTTAAAGGATGTCGCTCTTGCTACCTTCTACTACCGTGATTATGGTCGGCGGTCCATCAACGAGATTCACGTTCTCATACGCCAGGGTCAGGCGCTGCGAGCACTGGCTCTGCTGAAGGAGATGGGCTGCCAGGTACCTGTGGGATCGAAGGAGCGATTGCTAACCGTGAGGTCCTGTGCTCCGGTCCGGGCGGGAGCCGATCAATTACTCAGTTTGCACTGGCGCATGTCGGGCGGGCGAAATGCACCGAATCAGGGCGCCACGTTCTGGGACGCGGCCCTCCACACCGAGATTAGCGGTGTCCAAACACGCGTTCTCTGCGCAACTGACCAACTCTTCGATGTCTGCGCGCAAGGGCTCTGTTGGGCTGTCGTCCCGCCCACGCTCTGGGTCGTCGACGCGATCACGATTCTGGACTCCGTGGAGTCACACGTAGACTGGGGCCGGTTGACGGCTCTGGCAGCCGAGGCGCAGATGACTCTGTTGATCGGGACTACTCTGAGGTACATACGGGATGCGTTCGGCGCAAAAGTTCCAGACGACGTCCTTCAAGGCTTGGAAGCCAATCCACCTTCCAGAGGTGAACGCGCAGAGTACGAAGCGCGTATACACCAGCCGGCGTTTCGGAGGAAGATGCGGGCTTACTGGTACCGCTATGAGGAGCTGGCACACGGCCAGAGCCTATGGCGCAAGATCACCGGTTTCCCCGGGCACCTTCAACGCGCCTGGGAGTTGGAGCACCTGTGGCAGGTGCTGCTCTATGCAGGTAAGCTCGGGACTCAACAGCTATCTCATGCCGTGAGAGGGAAGCTCTCGCAGTGAGGATGCGCAGTCGACTAGGCGGCAGAGGCCGGTTCCTGAGGGCAGGAGCAAGACAGCTGACCGACGGTTGGCACGATCTCGAGACCTTCCTGGGGCAGGTCTCGCCTTCAGCTATCCGCAGGAAGCAAGCATCGTCGACGCTCTATCGGCCGAGCGACGCAGAGTTGACTAGGATCCAGTCAATCCTGGTACGGATCCTCACGGAAAACATTGTACCCTTCTGGTACCCATCGACGGTCGATACGGAAGATGGCGGTTATCGGGCGAACCACGATCTCCAGGGTCGGTGGAAGGGCCCCGCGAACAAGAGCATCGTGAGTCAGGCCCGGAACCTCTGGTTCTACTCCCGCCTGGCCCGCTCCCAATACGGAACGCACGAGCACCTCAGAGCCGCCTCCCATGGGCATGAGTTCCTCCGAGGTTCCATGTGGGATGCCGAGTTCGGCGGGTTCTACTGGGAAGTTGATCCGACCGGGAGGAGGCCGACTCAGTCCTTCAAACACGTCTACGGCCAGGCGATGGCTTTGTACGCCCTGTCGGAGTACGCCGTAGCGTCGGGCGATACCTCCGCAATCACCCTCAGCGACCAGCTCTTCCGGAACCTGGAAGACCATGCCCATGATCCTGAGTACGGAGGATATCACGAGTTCTTCCAGCGAGATTGGGGCCCGCCATCGCCTGAAGACGCGAACCCTCTGGGACGGCATATAGCTCCCAATATGAAGACGACCAACGCTCACGTACATTTACTCGAGTCCATCACGAGATATTGTGGCTTGTCAGAGGACTCCGTTGCCCGCCAACGCCTCATTGAATTGATCCTGGTCATGACTAGCGCGACTGTGCACAAGAAGCTTGGCGCTTGCAGACAACTATTCCTGGACAACTGGGCGCCACTCAGGGGTGCTGGACATAATCGCGTGTCATATGGCCACGACGTGGAAGGCATCTGGCTGTTGATGGAGGCCTTGAAGGTGGCCAATCAGCCCAACCCTCTGCTGCTCGACCTCTATCGGACTGTCTTCGGATATGCCGTCCGGTACGGCTTCGATCGCCGAGCAGGAGGATTCTATACGGAAGGGCGTCCCAGAAGAGCAGCGGACCGGCGCGAGAAAGTCTGGTGGGTCCAGGCTGAAGCTCTCCTGAGCGCTCTCCATATGTATGTTCTCACCCGGGAGAGAACCTACTTCGAGTGTTTTCGACAGACATTGGGCTGGATCTCGGCGAGACAGGTCGATTGGGAAAACAAGGAATGGTTTGCGGAAGTGGATGGTGGAACGGCGCGGGGCAATAAGGCCGGCGCATGGAAAGATCCGTATCACAACGGGCGCGCCATGATTGAATGTCTCGCACTCCTGGAAGGTCGAAAGTGGTGATAGCCGATACTGCCGCTGGTCCAGGGGATGAGACTGCGGTACCGGCGGCCTTTGTTCTATACGAGCCGGTTCTGCGAAACATGCGGTTATCTTGACAGGCCGCCGCAACGACAGTAAGCTAGCGGTACGCTGGAGCAAAAAGGGGGGAGGTGACAAATGAGCGCCATGGCAGCTCCGCCTGTGATGATCCTTGTCTGGAACGGATGGGAGGACACATTCGAATGCCTTCGGGCGCTGCTGGACAGCGGAGAGGGATGCCCCGTCTGGCTCCTGGACAATGGGTCCGACCAGGATCGCGGCGCGGAAGCGCGTGCCATCTATCCGGGGCTCCGCGTTATCCGCTGGCCTGAGAATTATGGAATCGCCGGGGGTTTTAACCGGGCGCTGAAGCTTGCTGCTCGCGAAGGCCATGAGTTCGGGTATCTTCTCAACAACGACTGCGCCGTTACGGCCGGCTTTCTATCCACTGTGCTCGAGGTGGCGAAAGGCAATCCTAGGCTTGCCGCAGTAGGTAGTCGCACCGCCTGGATGGATCCCGGCAACTCTGTCATGTTTGACGGTACGTTCTATCTTCCAGGCGAAAAACCGATGGAAGAGAGCAGCAACGTCAAGATGGTGCGTGAAATCGGAACGGCGGCGGCGCTCATCCGTTTAGCAGCTCTGGAGAGCGAAGGATACTTCGACGAGCGTTTTTTCGCGTATCGGGAGACTGTGGACTGGTGCGCGCAGGTTCTCGCCCATGGATGGCAACTCGCCCTTGCGGAGGCTTCGCTGGTCTATCATAGGCGGCAAAGGAGCGACGTCAATTCGAACGAGCTCTACTACCGGACGCGAAACTACTTTCTCTGTCAACGAAACGGATACCTCCGCCAGGGACTTAGAAAACGATTCCTGTATGTCTACCTGCAGTTACGGTATGCGAACGAGGCGCGCCGTACCGGCGATAGCGAGCGGACCGAAGCAATAGTGGACGGCCTGTGGGACGGTCTCACCGGCAGATTCGGCAAGCGGGGAGCGAGGCCGCCACGCGCGGTGTCGTATCTCCTCGCCAACTTCTGGATCTTCCCCATGGGGTTTTTCCATGGCAAGTTCCCTGGATCCGTGGCCTCGCGAGCCGGTCCCGAAATCCCTGCTGGGCATTCTTCTAGCCCGGGCGAGAGGAGGTAGGAGAGAGGATGCACGTCCTGATTACGGGCGGAGGAGGGCAGCTGGCCGCCGACCTACACCTCGCCTTCCAGGACAAGGACGTGACTAGACTTCGGCGAGAAGAACTGGACGTTACCAAGCCGGAACAGGTGCACACTGCCTTCGATCGTTACGCACCCGACGTCGTCCTCAACACGGCCGCTTGGGTCCGTCTGGATGAATGTGAGGCTGACCCGGAGTCCGCATTCGCCGTCAACGCCACGGCGCCGCTGTGTCTGGCCGACGCCTGCAGTCCTAACGGAGCCCTGTTGGTCCACTTCAGCAGCGACTACGTCTTCACCGGTAACCGGACTCATCCCTATCGAGAGGAGGATCCTGTGGGTCCGCTCAGCACCTACGGCGCGTCGAAGGTTGCCGGGGAGATGGCCGTTCGGGCCACAACAGACCGGCATCTGATCGTCCGCACGTCTGCACTGTACGGCGTAGCCGGGAGGAACACTCGCCGCGGCAATTTTGTCGAAACCATGCTGCGGCTTGGGAAGCAGGGGGGGCTCGTGAAGGTGGTGAGTGACCAGGTCATGAGGCCCACCTACGCTCGCGACCTGGCGGAAACCGTGAGGCAGCTGGTAGACATGGGCGCCACCGGTACGTTCCACGTCACGAACGGGGGTTGCTGCTCATGGTACGAGTTCGCGTGTGAGATCTTTCGAGTGGCGGGCCAGCATGTCGAGGTACGTCCGATCTCGCACGCCGAGTGGCCCATGCCGGGGCGCCGTCCGCCGTATTCGGTACTGGCACGTGCCGGACTGCAGCGCCTCGGCCTGCCGGACCCGCGACCGTGGCCGGAGGCACTGGAAGCGTACGTTCGGGAACGCGCAGTCGCGTGATACATGGTGCCGAAGCCGCACGGCAACATTTTGACGATGCAGCTGGCGGCACAGACCGGGTGAGGCAACGGCTGAATCTCCAGTTCCGGAACGATGTCCCCAGCTCCACACGGAGATTGGGGGCACGATACCTTTCGGCGAGGAACGCCCGGACACATTCCGCACAGACTGGGCAACCGCTGGTGGCGCTGACGTTCGATGACGGTCCGTCCCGCTTTTCTTCGGATGTGCTCGCTAGCTTGCGGGATTTCGATGCGCCTGCAGCATTCTTTTTAGTCGGCCGAAAAGTAGCTCGGTATCCCGCCGTGGTGAGGGCGGAGGTTGAAGCCGGCAACGTGTTGGGCAACCATACATACACGCATCGGCGCCTGATGGGACTTCAGACCACGCATGTGATGGCGCAGCTCGAACAAACGCAAAGAGCTGTGGAAAGTGTCGGTGGCGTGACCCCTCGATGGTTTCGGCCACCCTTTGGCTCGATTGATTCACGCATCTTCGCGATAGCCGCGTCTCTCGGTCTGATAACAGCCTCCTGGACTGTCGACCCGAGAGATTATGAGCGTCCGGGCGTGGAGCGCATCAAGCAACAGGTACTGGATCAAGTTCGCCCCGGAAGCATAATTCTCATGCATGACGGAGGCGGCGACCGGCGCCAGACGGTGGAAGCGCTGCCTGCAATTCTTTCGGTTCTAGGATCTCGCGGCTACCACTTCGTTACATTGGATGAGCTATACACCTGACAAAGCCGGTCAGTCCACGCACCAGGCTGTATAGTTGGCGGAAGTGTATGATATACACTGATTCGTTCGCCAAGAGGGGGGAGAAGTGGAGGGACCGCTGGTAAGCGTCATCATCCCTGTATACAACGGAGAGCGGTACCTCTCTTCGGCAATTGAGAGTGTGCTGCAGCAGGAGTATCGGCCTTTTGAGATCCTGGTGGTCGATGATGGTTCTGTCGACGACTCAGCGCACGTCGCCCAATCGTACGCGGAGGTGCGATATATCTATCAGGAGAACCGGGGGCCTGCGGGTGCGCGCAACACAGGGATCATGGCCGCTAATGGGGCATTCATCGCGTATCTTGACCACGATGATGTGTGGTTGCCGAACCTGCTGGAAGTTCACATCGGATACCTGCTTTCGCATCCGGAGGTGGGCTTCACCATATGCACGGGGCGGTGCTTTTTGGACGACGGGATAGAGCGGCCAGGATGGGTGGAGCCCGGGGAATTGCAGGAAGATCGAGCTCTGCTCGGCGCACAGGTAGTGCGCAGGTCAGCGATCGACCGAGTAGGATTGCTCGATCCGACCTACCGGTTGGCAGAGGACACTGAGTGGGCGTTTCGTGCTGAGGACGCCGGCGTGGCAAGGGCTGTTCTACCCGACCTCGTTTTCAGGCGGCGGATTCATTCCGGGAATGTCTCGCATGATTGGCAGGCAGCCTACAAACAACTGCTGCGATGTACGCGAGCAGCAATGCAGCGAAGACGAAGTCGTGAGACCGCAGGCGCGCAGGGGGACGGACGCTCGAGGGAGATGAACGGTTGAGCGTGGCTTTGCAAGACCAGAAAGTGGTGGTAACGGGCGGGACCAGTGGAATCGGCCAGGCCATTGCGATGGCGGCGGCTCGGGCTGGAGCCAACGTGGCCTTTTGTGGGTTGACGAGTGCAGGAGCCGACGTAACTCGGACGGCAATCGAGCAGTGCGATCGGCGAGCGTACTTCGAGGCGCTGGACTTGACCGATCTGGCAGCGGCGCGTCGGTTCGCCCGCAATGCGATTGACGCGCTGGGAGGTCTGGACGCTCTGGTGAACAACGCGGGAGCGGACTTCTATCGTGGGGTGCGTGTGACCACGCATGAGGACATCGAACGAGCCCTGGGACTCAACTTCTACCCGGCCTGGGCCATAAGCCAGGAAGTGTATCCTGCACTCAAGGAGGCCGGCGGTGGAGTTGTGGTGAATATTGCCTCGGTTCACGCCGAACGGACGATTCCCGGAGCGTTTCCCTACAACGTGTCCAAAGCTGCACTCGTTGCTCTCACGAAGTCCCTCGCCATCGAGTGGGGACGAGACAACATCCGGGCCGTCGCCGTTGCACCAGCTCACATCTTCGTGCCGCTGACCGAGGCCTACCTCAGTTCGGTCTCTGATCCGTCGGCAGTACTGGCCTCCTGGGAGAGCCGCTATCCGGTCGGCCGTGTCGGCCGGCCGGAGGAAGTGGCTGCACTGGTGGTGTCCCTGCTGGGCGAGGCCGGTCGCTTCGTCAGCGGCACGACAATCTTTGTAGATGGTGGCATCAGTGCCCTGATGCAAACACCGGATACCTATCTGCACGACTACCGCCGTCGGGCGGGGCAGAAGCACGGAGGGCTCGCCTCTCTGGCGCTCATGTCTCGGGCAATCAAGCGCCGAGCCCGGACACGATTTCTAGGTGCCGGGCGCCACTGAACGGCCACCATGATTCATTGACCGTGCCTGCCAAAGTGTATACTCTCCAAGCAGTGCTGCAGTGCGGTACGTAACAACTGGAAGAGGAGATTTCGAGTTGAGCCCGGTATCCCTCTCACTCAGGCTGTCGACATGACCGTTACGGCCGAACCGGACGTTCATCCTCCGCCGCTGCCGGAGGTTCAACACTTTAAGCCCACAATCATTGAGCCGCCCTCAGGCTGGTCGTTCCACCGGCTGGCTGAGCTCTGGCAGTACCGAGAGGTTATTTACTATCTAACCTGGCGTGACATCAAGATCCGCTACCGGCAGACAGCGTTCGGCGTGGCCTGGGCCGTGGCCCAACCCGTGCTCAACATGATTCTCTTTGTGATCATATTTAGCCGTATCGCCCATCTGTCATCCGAGGGTGTGCCATACTCGATCTTCACCTTTGCTGCGCTCTTGCCGTGGACGTATTTTGCCTATGTTCTGCAGCAGGCAACCACCAGTATCGTCAGTAACCCGAACATGATCACCAAGATTTACGTTCCCCGCCTCTCGCTCCCCCTGGCTGCCACTCTCGGAGGACTCGTAGATATCTTCTTTGCCGGCGTGGTTCTCGCCCTGCTCATGCTCATAGAGCAGGTCCATCCGGGAAGGCAGATCGTTGCCCTCCCACTCTTCCTTCTGCTCGCCATAGCGACTGCTTTCGGGGTGGGCACATGGCTCTCAGCGCTCAACGTCCAGTATCGTGACGTCAAATTCGTGCTGCCCTTTTTCATTCAACTATGGCTGTTCGCGAGTCCGGTGGCCTACTCGGCCCACCTGGTCAAAGGAAAGCTAGCAATTATCTACGCCCTCAACCCAATGGCAAGCGTGATCGAGGGTTTCCGCTGGTCCCTGCTCGGCATCGGTTCACCGGATTGGAGCTACCTTCCTTCGATTGCCGTCACCGTATTGATACTCATTACCGGATTGCTCTACTTCCAGCGGGTTGAGCAGAAGTTTGCGGACATTATCTGAGATGGTTCCGGGGGAAGTCGCCGTTCGCACGGAGCATCTCTCCAAGCTCTATCGCCTCGGGCTCACGGCACGCAACGATATGCTGCGCGATCAGCTCGCGCAGCACTTCCGACGACTGGTCCGGCGACAAGGGCCTACCCACGCCGAGAGCAAGAGTATCTGGGCGCTCAAAGACGTGTCGCTCGAGGTCAACCGGGGCGAGGTGGTAGGCATTGTTGGCCCAAACGGCGCCGGTAAGAGCACGCTGCTCAAGCTCCTGTCTCGCGTCACGGCACCTACCAGCGGCCGGGCTGAGGTCTATGGTCGCGTGGGCTCACTGCTTGAGGTCGGGACCGGCTTCCACCCCGACCTAACGGGACGCGAAAACATCTATCTGAGCGGGGCGATCCTGGGCATGAGGAAGGCAGAAATCCAGAAACGATTCGACGAAATCGTGGAATTCGCCCAGGTTGAGAGGTTCGTCGACACGCCTGTCAAACGCTACTCGAGTGGAATGTATCTCCGCCTCGGCTTTGCCATAGCGGCTCACCTGGAACCGGAGATTCTCATCGTGGACGAGGTGCTGGCAGTGGGAGATGCCGCCTTTCAGAAGAAGAGCCTGGGAAGGCTGAACGCGGTGGCGCAGGAGGGCCGTGCGGTACTGTTTACTAGCCACAATATGACGGCAGTTTCTAATCTCTGCAACCGAGTCTATCGTCTGGACCACGGTAGGATGGTCGATTCCGGTCCCACCCTGGAAGTCATCCGGAGATATCTGGGTGAAGAGCAGCCCATGCAAGCACAGGACTTAACAGAACATCGCGGCCGGCAGCCGGGATTCAAGCCTCTGCTGCGGAGCATTCGTCTCCTCCAGGACGGAGTGGAGACCGCGACGTTCACCACGAGCGGCCCGTTCGAGCTCGAAGCCCAATGCGCAGCGGAGCCCGACCAGGAGCTCGCTTTTGGTTTCGAGATACGGGACCAACTCGGAACGTACGTACTTGGGAGCAACCTTCGGCACCATGGTCCTCTATACCGGAATCGGACCGAGCATGTCGTGTTCCGTGCCGCTATTGATGAGCTGGTCCTCTCACCCGGGACCTACACCATCTCACTCTTTCTCGCAACCCCCTACTATGACCTGGACGTAATCGAGAACGCTCTGTCCTTCGACGTACTCTGGACGCCGCGCAGTGACTTCCCACATCCACCGCGGCGCGAGGGTGTGGACGTCCGGCCGGGACACAGGTGGCCGCTCGTCTTCGTTCCTGTGCGCTGGGAAGCACTGGAGCGAGATGGCTCGTGAGCGCATCGACAGAGGATCCGGGTGAATCTGCAGCTCCACACTTTATCAGTGGCGGCTGGAGCGCTGCATCCGCAGCTCCTCGCCCCACAGCAAGACGGGCGTGCTCCTGCGTAGCGTGTCGGCGTCTGGGGTTCCGGAGCCATCCTCGGCCAGATGCCGGCACAGCCACCGGCAGTGGACCAGCCAGGTGAAAAGACGCAGGGGACGCAGAGAGCTCGGGTCTAGCCGCATCCGGCTCATGTAGTAATCCAGGCACTCGCGCTGGACCGAACCGGTGAGTGTTCCAGGGTTCAGCGTGGCGCGGAACGACTCGCGAACGCGGGGTGGATGCTGGGCGCCGTCGAGGAAGAGGGCGAAGTATGCGAGGAAATAGATGAGGTCCAGCGCAGGCAGGCCCTGTAATTCCGCGTTTTCCCAATCAAGTACGGCAATCCGCTCGAGACCGTCAATCAAGACGTTGTAGGGCCCGAAGTCGCGATGTTCACGGACGAGGGGAAGTGGCCCCAGGGTGGCAAGAACCTCTTCGGTCTCCCCAAGCATGGCGGGGTCGACGACTGAACCCATGAATTGGGAAACATCTGCTAACACCGGCTCCACGAGCCGATGCCACCATGAAGCCGGTGGAGAGGGCTGGGCTTGACCTGCGAAGTCGACCAACCACCGCGTGACCGCCGAGGCGAGATCGCGATAGTTCTCCGGCCGAAGCATATTTACGATGAGCGTGCCCTTCAGAGCCGTCTGTCCGAGCATCGTCAGACCGTCGTGCTCCTTGCAGAACAGGACCCGTGGCATGCCGGCCACGCCGTCTGCGCACGCGGCATGCATCGCTCGCAGATTTGCCGCCTCTCTGCGCAAGGTGCGAGAAGCCTGCGGCACTCGCGGCATCTTGACGACGAGTCGAGGCTCGTCCTCCTGGCCGGCAAAGAGCAGTCCGACAACCTTATTTATGCTGCGCGGGCCGCTGGTTAGGAGGAGCCAGGAAAGACGATCCGGAAGCGGCCCAAGGTCCCAGTTCTTCCATTCTGCGACGATGGTATCCATGAGGGCGGAGCTGCTCTCACGATCTTCGTCGTGCGGATCTGCCATGAAGGCCAAGCCGGCCGCCGGCTTGCGAGCGATGGCACAAAGAGGCAGCACCGGTGCAGCCATCAGCGTGAGATGCCACGCCAGCCGCCGTAGCACATACCGCAAGCGCCGCATCTTGCCCGTAGGCGTGGGGCGTGGAACGAACCAGTACCGGCCCGCCCCCCGGGCGTCCAGTGGAAGCCAGAACCGCGCGGGCGCACGAGACGGCCAAGGCCATGGACGATAGCACTGGACGTCCGTGAAGCCCGCCGTCTCCAGCCGCTTTCGCACTCTACTCGGTCCCCTTGACGACGGCGAGGCCCACTCCGTGTAGCAGGCGCCACCGGCACGCAGGGCGGACCAGGCAGCATGCAGCGTCCTCGCGTCCGGGTTGACGGCGACGGCGAGGTCACAGCCGGCCGACGCCGCCCGCTCCGAATCCACTACCCCTCCAGAGACGGAAGCGACGGCTGCGGCCAAGAAACCGCGCGCAAAGCACACGCTCTTTGCCGGGGTCGGACTGGGTAATAGGAAGCGCCAATCCGACCGGCGCAGGAGCCTGTCGCCCTCCCACCGGCCTGGGCTACCGGCGGCCATATTCCGGCGCATGCGAACCCAGAGCGATTGTCAGACCCAATGGGCCACCAGTAGGCCGGTCGCTCCGCCGCCGGCTCGTCCCCGTGGACCAGCGCTTGTGACAGTCGCTGTAGTATCCCATCATGAAGGTGACCCGTGCGCCCGGCCATCCAACTGCGTGGCCGCGCCTACTCACGGGTGCCGGCGTCCGTTTCGGCCAAGAGCTCCGAGATAAGGTGCGGCACGCTCGAGGAGTCCTTCCCGATTTCGAGCCCATAGGACGGTACCCGCCGGACGAAGTCGGCGAGAGTCCTAAACGCGCGTTGATCGGCGTCCGGCACCTGGAACATGGAGGTCGGAGCCAGCGCGGCAAAGGTCGCGGCACGCGAAGTAGGTACGAGACGACTGTCCGGGGCGCCGGTAACCTGCGGAACAATAATGGCGTCGATCGGCAGGCGCGTCCGTAGCTGGCCGGGATAGTGATCGTGCAGGAGGATCAATGCCTTGTCTTCATGTACTCTATCCGGATTGCTTACCGCCTGGGCCATCGCTGGGAGAAGCTCGAGTGAGTCGGGGTTGAGTCTGGCCGAGCTGTACAGGCTCCATGCCTCTGGGCGCGACTGCGTCGAGAGAGCGACGACGTCATCACCGGCGAAGCTGAGACCGAACTCGAGGCAGGCCAGGGTCGTCGTCGACTTGCCCGAACCGGCCTTTCCGGTGAGGAGCGCGCCGCCCTTCTCCGTTCCCACGGCGCCCGCATGAGCGACCTGAATTCCCCATATGTCCAGGATCCAATAAAGAATGACCAGTAGAGGACCGGCTCTATCCCAGGGGGAAATAGCATCGGCAGAGGGAACCCAGTGCACGGCGAGGCGCTGAGCTGCGTCGAGCAAGCTGACTGCACGGAGGCCCCCCTCCGCGCCGAGAGCTCCCTGGAAGGAGGTGCGGATGCGCCGTGTGTCGTTGCCTTTAGCGGAGGAGCGCGCCTGCTCTCGAAGTGTCAAGCGAACCTCTGGCAACGGGGTCCGCGTCGATGCGCTGTCCCACACACACACGGTGAAGTCCGCGACACGATCGGCATCCACGGCCAGGTGCGCCAGGGGCGGTGTTAGGTGCGGCACGAGGTTGGGACCGGCAAAGCGCAGGTGGATGGTTCGACCCGCCACCGTATAGAAGCGGTCAACGCTGCCCCCACCTCGTTGCTCAGCTGCAAGAAACGCACTGTGCACCGCCTGGAAATACGCCAGAGGCCGACGATCTTCCTCCTGGGACGTGGTGTCTGCGTACATTGATCGATACCTGAGGTCACTTCACCGTGAGCAAGTCATTCACCAGCTCGGAGGCCTGTCTCCGCCGCCTGATAAACGCTATCCCCTGAGTGAGGAGGAATCGTTCCGATTGCGACTTCCGGCGGCTCCGTCGGACCAGCCACCAACTGTCGCGCAAGAGCATCCTCAGGCGGGAGGCCTGCGCCGGTTGCGTGTCGGAGACGTGAATCGGTGTTGCCGTTGTACCCGACTTCAGCCGAAGCAGCCACCGAAACAGCTTCCTGGCCGGCTCATGCCACGCCATGCGAGATAGCGCCTCTGCTACCTCGAGCGCGCGGCGATGCTCGTAATAGCTTTCAAGTACCTGCAACCTCGCCGGGTGCTGTAGCAGGCGCTGCGTGGCGTCCCAATCCACGTGCCGAGCTGGGACCGTTGCGCCGCAGAGCAGCGCGGCCAGGCTTAGAACCGCACTTCCGCCGTGTCCTAGACCTGTTTCGTCCGTGCGCGCGTCGAAGAGCTCCCAGTCGATGGTGAACGCCTCGAGGTGACGCGTAATGTCACACAGCTGGAGGAGCGTCCAGCCACCATCGAAACTGACGTGGCGCAGCACATGGACACAGAGATGCACCAGGGTATCTTCCGGACCCAGCGTGCGGACGAGCGCATCCGACCCGTCCAGGGTGATCGCACGTGCATGGAGATCTTCAAACACGATGGGGTGCGGTAGCTGCAGGTCTGTCAGCTCGTAGTGCAGCTCGATACTGGACGGGCTGCCGGGCATCTCCAGAGGCAGGTCGTGATAGGCCGGCGGCTCCCTGGAGCCGCCACGGTAGCCGGCCTCCATTAAGGCCTGGCGGGCGCGAACGGCGTCGGATGCGGGAACCAAGAGATCGACATCGGCGATTGGTCGCAGTGATACATCGCCGTACCAGCGCCTCGCCAGAGCGCCGCCTTTGAGGACGAGGCAGGGAATGTCCGCCCGACCCAGGATCCGCAGTGCCTGATCCCGCTCGCGCAGGCTGATCATGCTTCGCATCATATGCTGGCGTCTGAGTAACAGCAGCTCGGCCAGCACATCGGGTGGAATAGCGTCCGCTGCCGAGCTCCAGGTCCGGTGCAGCAAAGGCCCAACACCGTGGATATGCGCCAAGCGCATAAGCTCTGTCCAATCAATGCTCTTCTCAGCAGGCAACCGACCGTGTATACCTGCAACAAGAACCCGCTCCTCTCGAGACAGGGCTCCCAGAGCCGCCGAGTCGGGCGAAGCCGGGCGTGCCATGGAGTCAGTCAGAGAAATCTTGTCGGACATGTGTTGACGATATCATGGAAACCGGCTGCGTGTCACGGGAGAGGGACGTCTCTAGCCTGACTCACCGCGTCGCGTACGCTCGAGCCACATGACGCACTGCTTCTGCAATGAGCCTGGGATCGGTCAGCAAGGCAGTGAGCGTGCTTCTGGCTGCACCGATGTAATGATGCTGCAGCACCTGGTCGGTCGCCAGAGCAAGCTTGCTACTGGCTCGCAGGCGCGCAAAGACATGCCGGTCGGCGCAAGCCGTCCGGGCGTACCGGTGAAGATCGGCATACAACATCTGGACGGAGCGGCCGGTCGGAGCAGGGTTAGCCATTGAGCGGAATCGGGAGGAAGTGTAGACAGCTCCGAACACACCGAGCCATGGGTCCATCAAGATGTCTGGATCGAGCCGAAGCGCCTGAGCAACGTAGTCGTTTGCCGGTTCCCCCCGGTAGTAGGCTGCGCGCCGCATCAGCAAGGAATTGCGGGCCAGCTCCTCCCGCACAGAGCGTTTTTGCTCACCGCTCAAACGCTCGCTCTCGAGCCAGAAACGAAAGAATTTATCTCGCCCTCGAAGCAGCGCGAGCTCGTCGGCGGTGAGGCTCTCCGCATGCACGCGCCGCATGAAGGCAACGGACGGGACCCGCACGAAGGAGTAGCCTTGCAGTGCAGCCCGGAGCGCGTAGTCCCAATCTTCACAGATGGCCAGATCTTCGTTGAAGTGCCCGACATCGTCCAGGCACTGCCTGGTGGTCAGGGTACCGGAGACGATCATCGGCTGGTGCAGCAAGCTGCGCGGCGATACTCGGGACGCTCGAACCCGTCTGCGGTAGGTACCCGCGTTGTCGAAGTGGATGGAGTCGCCGTACACAGCGGCCACCCGGAGCCCTCGCGCCCGCGCCTGTGCCCAGGCGCTCACTGCCCGCCCGATCCATGCATGCGACAAAACGTCATCCCCATCCAGAAACAGCACCAGCTCACCGGAGGCCCGAGCGATGCCGCTGTTGCGCGCCGCGGCCGGACCGGCGTTCTCCTGTCTGATGTACAGGATGGAGTTGCCATACTGCCTGCAGACCGCTGCCGTGCTGTCGATTGAGCCATCGTCGACGACGATGACCTCGTCCGCCGGGTGAGTCTGACCAAGGACGCTGTCGAGCGCTTGCGCCAGGTAGGCTGCCTGGTTGTAGACAGGTATGACGACGCTAACCTTCATCTGGTCCACCGGGCCCCGCCTCCCCCGAAGTCAGCTCCGCTCTAGCAGTGCCAGGGTGTAGCCTTTCCCTGAACCTCCGTCCGGCCGGGGTTTCAATAGTGCATATAGTATACTGCCAGAAGTCGGTGAGCTGGGGTGGCGCGATTTGATGCGGGACGGAGAGGTGCATGATGGGAAGCGGATGCATACCGATCCTCATGTACCACGACGTGACGCCGCAGCCGGCGCCCGGCATGCACAAGTACGCGGTCACGCCGGAGGTCTTTGGCATGCACATGAACTATCTGGCGTGCGCTGGGTACAGCGCCATCACGCTCGACGCGCTCCTTGCGCACCGGACGGGGCGTGGAACCTTGCCACCGCTGCCCACGATCATCACCTTCGACGATGGATACCAGGGTTGCCACGACCATGCGGCCCCCATCCTGCGGCAGCATGGCTTTACCGCCGTCTTCTTTCTAGTCGCGGGGATGATGGGCAAGACGAGCCGCTGGCTGCTCGCCGAGCGCGGTTTCGAGTCTCCGCTCATGGATTGGGCAGCCGCTCGTGACCTGGAAGCGTCCGGTTTTCACTGCGGCTCGCACACCATGTCGCATTCCAGGCTGGCACTCCTGCCCGAACCAGCCTGCCGGGACGAATTGCTGCGGTCCCGTTCCATCCTGGAAGATGGTCTCGGCCACCCCATCCTGCACCTCGCCTACCCCTATGGCTCCTTCCACCAGGGGGTCCGGGCGCTGGCGGCCGAGGCCGGTTATGCTTCGGCCTGCTCTGTGCGGATCGGCCTGTCACCACCCGACGACGATTTCCTGGCGCTACACCGCATCCATATCGCAGGACGGGACTCGGTACGCGATTTGAGGACCCGGCTTGCCATCGGACGTGCCGTGAGAGATCTGCCCCGGTTTGGCGCCGGACACATCTACCGGCTGCTCCGACGCGCGGGGAAGAAGGTGCTCGGATGAGTCCACCGTTTCGTGCCGATGTCGCCGGATGCGTACAACGATTGTTCTCATTGTGTGACGTTGCCGTCATTTCGGTCATTTAGAGGGGTACAGAACTCGTGGTAGCTGGATCTGGCGCGTCGATGGGGAGCGAGGGGACGGAAGGACACCTGGAGATGTTGCGCAGGGCCGAGCTCGACGCTGTGCTTGAATGGCTGAAACCGGGTGCACATGTTTTGGAGATTGGTGGAGGCAGCGGCTACCAGGCAAGCCTGATAGCAGGCCTCGGATGCCAGGTCCTATCTATCGATATAGCCGACCGCCGTCCTCCGCACAGGCTGTACCACCCTGTGCAGGATTACGACGGCACACATATCCCGGCCCCAGACGGAAGCTTCGATGTGGTCTTCTCGTCAAACGTACTGGAGCACGTCCGTGCATTAGCGCCCGTTCTCGCTGAGACGCGCCGGGTGTTGAAACCAGGAGGTATGGAAGTTCATATTGTTCCGAGCGCCAGTTGGCGTCTCTGGACAAGCATCTGCTTCTGCCCGTGGGCACTCAGAGTCGCACTCGGAGCGCACCGCCCCGTTCCCGGCATGTCCGAAATCGCGTCCGTACGCGAAGGCTTACACAGGGCCAGGACAAGGGGGACGCTGAAGAAGGTTGTTCTGCTGCCTATCCTACCCCACGGCGAGTATCTTACCGCTCTGTCCGAGTTGTACTACTACACAAGAGTTCGCTGGCTACGGTTTTTCAAGCTTCATGGGTTCCACGTCGTCTACGCGGGTGGGACGCACCTCTTCTACACTGGGTATGCCCTGATGCCGGGCCTCTCCCTCGACGCGCGCCGAGCCCTCGCCCGGGTCCTGGGCTCCTCCTGCTGCGTGACATTGTGCGCGGGAAACGGCCGGGCCCCAGAGCTCTCTTCCGGGTGGGAGTTTTGCATACAATGGCTGGCGGCTACCATTGCTGATCGGGCGTACCGTAGACGCCGCCTCCGCTGGGCAACAAGAGCCGAACAGATGGAGTGTACAGTGACAGAGCGTCGTGCGCCGGATATCGGTGAGCCGCCGCAGGGACGATCGATCATTCAGGCATAGTAGCCATGTCGATGACCAGTGTTCGAAATATTGTCCGGTTGCTGATCAAGACGCAGATCTATCTGAGCAGAAGATTCGACTCGCGGCTGTCAGAGAAGTTTCGCACAGATGGCATGCGGGATTTCATGGATTCGTTCGTTCCCAGGTACCTGGAAGCACATTTGAGGGTCTATGACGTTGGTGGCGGGAAAAATCCTGCAATCGACCTGCCCACTAAAGCGGGGCTTGGTATCACCCTAGTGGGGCTGGATATCGACGAGGATGAGCTGAGTCAAGCAGCCCATGGAGTGTACGACGAAACGATCTGCGCCGACATAACCGAGTACGAGGGGCGGCAGGACGCTGATCTCGTTGTCTGCAAGGCGGTGCTTGAGCACGTGGTGAGCGTCGAGAGGGCGCTGGCTTCCATATCCAGCATCTTGAAGATAGGGGGAAGAGCGATCATTTTTGTTCCGTCGAGGAACGCTGTGTACTCGCGGCTGAATCTAATACTGCCCCAAGATCTAAAGGTGAAACTCCTTTCCCTTTTCAACCCGGACGGCGTCGGGGCGGAAGGCTTCCCCGCCTACTATGACAGATGCACACCCAAAGATTTCTCCACGATCGCGAGCTGCTATGGAATGGAGGTCATCGAAAGCAGGCTGTATTTCAGCAGCGGCTATTTCTCGTATTTTTTCCCGGCCCACCTGCTATGGCGAGTGTGGCTGCTCTGCTTCTACTGGCTACGCCGAGAACAAGCAGCGGAGTCGTTTAGTATGGCCTTTGAGAAGCGCCGCCGACAGGGAGAAGCATGCGCTAGCCATTCGGCTTCGGCATCTGAAGGTACGCGTGCGGTTCGATCCGGTGGCTTGCAACCTTTCATTGGTCTATCCGCGCGACATTGGTGTTCACGCTGAGCGTTGTCCTTGCACTGATTGGTTCGGCTGTCTATTTCCTCCCCCAGTTGGAATCTCAGGTCCAACTACACCAGAGGTTGCGAACAGCTTCCCCTCCCATCAGTGGACGATTAACGCGCCGTTGCTCCCACGCGCAAGAAGATCTGACAGGTGCCCGTCAGCTCTCTACATACGGGAGGGCGTCCACCAAGTCACGCGGGAGCTGATACGTGAGCAGGAGTGCGTTGGATGATGGGAGGGGAAACGTGAAGAGGGACACAGCGGCCCTGCTGATGGGCGTCTTGCTGCTTGGGTTGACTGGAAGGGCAGGATTCTCAGCAGAGGCAACCGCGAGCCCGCCCACGGCCGCAGGCGCCACGCATCACTATCTGTATGTCTTTCCCGTTGGCTCCGTCGACATCTACGATATGGACCACAGCTTCAGGCTCGTCAAGCGCATCTCCTTGTCGCTCACCTCGATCGGCGTTCGGGGTGCGGGTGTCCACGCGGCCAGCCACTCTCTGTACCTGAGCTACGGAGGGGCCGGGGGTAGCACCGGCACAGGAGCGCTGCTGAGGTACGATCTGTTGAGCAACCGGGTTCGGTGGATGCGTCATTACACCTTCGGCATCGATAGCCTGGCCATCACCCCGAACGGGAAGAAGGTGTATCTCCCGACCGGAGAAAGCACAGAGGGAGACAGCTGGGAAGTCATCCGTCCGAGCGATGGCGAGGTGATGGGGGTCATCCACGCGGAGAGTAGACCTCACGACACCGTCGTCTCCCTGAACGGGCGCCACGTGTACATGGGTGGTGCCGGAGACGACTACCTTATGGAAGCCGGCACGGCGACCGATCGAGTCATCAAGAAGATCGGGCCTCTGCTCCATGGAATACGCCCGTTCACGATTAACGGCAGGGAGACGCTCGCCTTTACTACCGAGGATGACTTCCTCGGCTTCCAGGTCAGCGACATCAGAAGCGGAAGGGTCCTCTACACCGTGCCCGTGCAAGGGTTCTCCTTCCCTCCCGGCGGCGGGCTCGGGAACACGCCCAGTCACGGCATTGCACTGTCCCCGGACGAGAAGCAGGTCTGGGTGATAGACCAGCCGAACAGCTACGTCCACGTCTTCGATGTATCGAATCTGCCAGGCTCACAGCCGCGGCAGGTGGACGATATCCGTCTGACGGGCCACATGGAAGGCAGTGAATCTCCCTGTGCGTACTACTGCGAGAGAACCGGCTGGCTCGGGATGAGCAGGAACGGCCGCTTTCTGTTTGTCGGCGATGCCGGAGACGTCATCGATACGCGTACGCGCCGGACGGTTGCCGTCCTCCCCGCTCTCTACAATGCTAGAGTGTTCCTCGAGATCGACTTCCGCCGAGGGGTTCCGGTCTTTGCCACGCGGCGCGAGGCGATCGGGTATGTCACGCGATAGACGATACACTCCCCGGAGCCGTATTATCGGTGGTTTGTCGGATCGGGTCAGCCAGCCCAAATCGTGCCGCCGAGGTGGCTATTGTGCACACATCGAAGCGCCAGAAACCAGCTCGCCACCAGATACTATTCCATGCACAGCGACCGTAACCCTCCGTCTCGCGCGCCGAGACAATTTGGGACTGTGCGTCTCCGTGCGAGGAGGGCATCGGGAAGAGCCTCGGTGCGCGCTGCCTCGCGGGCGAGCGCAGGATCGCCCCTACCACCCCATCCGAAGGACTGGTGCGTGCTCAGGCCAATTCGGACGGACGTTTAGAAATCCAGGCAACGATCAGTATTTCGAAGCCGCCGAGAACCGGCCGAGGGCGTATCTGCCGAATCCGACAAACCACCGCTACAGCAGCGCGCACAAGCAGTGAGCCGGGGCGGGCGCGGCAGGAGCCGGCCCCTACTGCTCCCGTTGGCTCAATGACATCGCGTATTGCTCTACGGCTTGGGCGCCTGAAGGTATGCGTGCGGCTCGATCCAGTGGCCTGGAGCCACTATCGAGGAAGGACCTACTGTCAGCGGAACCGGCTGAAAGGGTAGAGGTGTCACAGGCACGGTTCGGGTCCAGTCGGCCGACGGATGCGCCAGGGTCCAGGTGAATCTGGGCTGACCGTCGTGCGCGACCGACACGCCGAAGCTGTCCGGACGGCTGCCGGGCTGGTGCTGGATAAAGAGACGGTACGTTCGTCCCCGGGACCAAGTGAAGACGTTTGGTGGGACCACGTACTCCAGGCGGACGGTTCGCGCCTGTCCCCTCCGCACGATGAGATAGCCCGAAAACATGGTCTTGCCGTACGCCGGGCCGGGCGACCAGCGTTGCGTCCAGCCCGATTGGTCGATCAGAGCCGCTCCAGCGGGCACGTAGATGCGGACGAAGTCCGCATAGTCATCCGGGCTTCCGAGGGTGCCTGCCCCGGGACCGAGGCCGTAATTCGCAACCCGCGGAGGCGCAGGAACGTTTTTGAAGTGGAGGGTGAGTGTGGACTGAAGCCAGCGGTTCGAGCGGACGTGGACCTCATACGTGCCGCTGAAGTGTACGTAGGGATTGATCTTGTTGTATGAAAGGTTGGTATCGACTACGTAGAGGTAATCCGATATCGTGGGGTTTATTTCTCCACTCGCGCCGGCCAGACGCGCCAGCGCCTGCTCCTGGGGAGCGCTGAAGTTGACCAGGATGTCCCGGTGAGCGATCCCGCTGGAGATGCTGGAGGTGAGCCGGAACAAGCGGCCGGGCGACATGGTCCGCAGGAGAGAGAAGACATGCTGCGCAACGATCGCGATGAACTGCTTACGCTGCGTATCGGCATTACGATACCGTCCAGGCCCCGACGAGGATGCCCAGTGGGCGTAGTAATCGGCCAGGTACGCGACATTGCCGGCGGTGATCCAACGGCGATACTCAGGTGAGTAGAAGGAACCCGTCGCCGCGAGTAGCTCCGAGGCAGCCCGCGGCGTGATGTCGACCACGCCCTGTGCTGTTTGGTGCAGATCGAGGCGCGCGAAGTAGCGCTCGAGAGCTGCGGAGGTCGGAAAATCGGGCGACCAATTGGAGTCGCGAAAGAGCCACCCGGGCTCCCCGTTGTAGAGCGAGACCGGCTCCGGGGGTGGAATCGAGAGGTTATCAAGTATGTTTGTGCCCAGGAAGTGCTGTATCACCGATCCGTTCCGGAGTGTCAGGATGCCGGCGCTACCGATGAAGCCGCCTGTGGCCCGGAGCTCGTCCGAGTTCTGGTACGCGAGCAGATACGTGTGCGGGCGCGGGTAGCCAAGCAATTCGGGCGCGAGGGCAAGCGCGTGACAGAGAACGACGAGGCGTGGGACCTGGCGATCAAATGTGCCGAGCGCGGAGGAGAGCGTGGCGGAGTAGTGTCCGTGCAGGAGCCGGCGGGTACGCTGCGCGCTTTGCAGAGACACGCAGGCGCGGTCAAAGGAAGAACGGCCGCGGGCCAGGCGCGCAACCAGAACCTGCACCGGCACCTGCTTTGCTGCCCGGTCGCCACCGAATTCCGCAGTCAACGGGTCGAGACCGGCCAGCAGAGAGAGCCCACCTCCGGTCGTTTCGCTTGCTACATCTGCCACGTCCGGAGCTGCGGCCACCTCGGCGCCGATGCGCGGAAGCCACGACAGGTGGCGCAGAAGCGGGCCGAACACGCTGAGGCGATTGTCTGCCGCCTGGAAGTCCACGTGCGCTGCGCGCAGGTGCAGCTTTGTCTGCCGCAGGGCAGCCAGTGGCGTCCGCCCGACTAGCCCTCCCTGAAGGTCCGCCTCCACGCGTTGAACCTCCCGCAGGCCGTCGTTCATACTGTCTCGCGCGGAAATCAGCGCGAGCCCGGTAGCGACGCCCAGAATCACGAGGATGACGAGTAGCCCGAGCGCGATAAGACGGGATGGAAACCGCGTCTTGATCCCGGACGTTGCAGCGTGAGCCCGGCGGGCCTTGCGCACTATCGGTGCGTGGTCCGCCTCATTCGTCGCAGGGGACCCCAATGGGGCTGAATCGGACGGAGACATACAGAGTCTTCACACCACCTCGCGTTACAACCATGGTAGCGTGAAGTGAGGGCATGGGGGCGTTTGTGTAGGAGTCGCCGCTTTGACGATGCCTATTGCGCCGAATACACTCATGCATGCTACTGTATGAGCTACTGTGATACAAAATGTGGTGTAGCTGCTCGAGACGAAGCGTAATGGGGAGGGTCAACATCATGAGGTGTACGATGACGCGCGAGGGAGGAAAGGCGTTGGGCGCGTTGGCGCACCCGGTAGGAGGAGCCTTGTGAATTCCTTTGGGTCGCGTTATTGGCTCGACCTATACCAGCTGCGCCGCTGGGCGCTGTTTGCCGTTATCCCTGCGCTTCTCGCAGCGGCGCTCTCCTATCTATACGTCAGGCATCAGCCAGAGATCTATCAGGCGTCCGCGACCCTCTATGTACAACAGGCTCAGGCCGGCGGTACCGGGGTCTCTGCGCAGACCGACGTCGGGGGTAGCGTGCAGCTGGCGCAGGGGTACAGTCAGATGATCTCAGATCGGGTCATCGCGCTCTCTGCCGATCGCCAGCTGGACCGCATGTACCCGGGCTACCGGGTCGAGGATCACAATGTGCAGGGCCAGGCGCCGGCGCAAGCGGGCGCTCAGCCGAACGCGCCGGTGGTGCAGGTCACCGTGACCGACACGATTCCAGAGCGAGCAGCCGCGGCGGCCAATGAGGTTGCCACCGCTTTCATTGCATATATCAGGCAGCTGGAGTCGTCTCGCTTCACGGCAACTGATCAGAGCCTCAACCGCCAGCTGGACATTGCGAAGCGCAACGCCAACCGGCCCGGATACCAGAACACCTATCAGGCGCTGATCGCAGAGATCGCGCAGTTTCAGGTCCTCCGGGACGCTCAGCTCAACAACGTCGCGCTGTATTCGCCCGCGACCCCGCCATCGCTGCCCACAGGCCCCCATCCCGCGCGCGTGGCTGCCCTCGTCGGGTTCCTCGTGCTGATGCTGTGTGCGGCCGCCGTGGTCGTGAATGACTACGTTAAGGACCTGGCCCGCACGCCGGAGGAGGTGGAAGAGATTGCCGGGGCACCCATTCTGGGGACGGTACCCCGATTCAACGTTAAGGGCTCCCAGCTGGTAGGGGCGAGGCAGCTGCCGTCCGAGGCGTCGGAGACGTATCGCGTCATCCGGACCAATATCCAGTTCATCAACGTGGATAGGCCGCCGCGGACGATTGTGGTGACAAGCGCACTCCCGCGGGAAGGGAAGACCACGACGGCCAGCAATCTAGCGCACGTCCTGGCAGCCGGCGGTCAGGAGGTGATACTGGTGGATGGCGACTTGCGGCGGCCGAGCCTACACAATATCTACTCTGCCGACCGGCAGCAGGGGCTGACGGTCCTCCTGGTCACGCACCAGCTGAATGGCCAGGGGCTGCACCAAACGGACGAGCCCAATCTGCGTCTGCTGGCAGCCGGGCCGGTGCCGCCTAACCCCGCCGACCTGCTGGGGTCAGAGCGGATGAAGGAAGTGGTTGCGCACTTCCGCGAGCGCACCGAGGTCGTCGTCTTTGATTCGCCGCCTATTCTAGCGGTAACGGACGCAGCCATCCTATCGACCATGGTGGATGGGGTGGTTCTGGTGGTGGACCCGAGCAAGACGAAGCGGCGCGACATCCGGCGGGCCCGCGAAGCAATCGAGGCGGTTGGCGGCAAGATTCTCGGAGTGGTGTTAAACCGGATGAGCCGAGGGAGCGGTCTGTACTACTACTACAGTCACTATGGGTACGCCCAGAAGGTGCCTCAGCGGACCAAAGGTGTCGCGAGCCGAGCATGACTGATGGGATCGCTCGAGCGGGCAGGAGTCGATGCGGAATGTGGGCTCCCGATCGTGGCGGGCTGAGTGCGTGATCGGCTGGCGCAGGCCTGCGCTTCGGGGGTAGGCTCGCCACGGCGGCTCGGGCGAGTTAGAGAGATGAAGGTGAGCGTCGTCGTACCGGTGCACAATCAGGGCCGGTATCTCGAGCAGGCGCTTGAGAGCGCGTTCCGGCAAACGCGTCCGCCGGACGAGGTCATCGTCGTAAACGACGGGTCATCCGACGACACCGAGGAGGTGTGCGCCTATTACGGCAGCCGCATCCAGTACGTCAAACAGGACAACGCAGGTCCCTCGGCCGCCCGCAACGCCGGCATCGCGCGCGTGTCTTCCGACGCGGTCGCATTCCTGGATGCAGACGATATGCTGTGTCCCCACTGGCTGGACCAGGCCGAAGCTGCGTATCGACGCGCCCGGGAGCGGGGACAAAGGGTAGGCGTGGTGTACTGCGACCACATCCTGTTCGATGGCGCGGGCACATATCGAAAGGGCGCCAGTGTCAAAAGGGTCGATTTACCTCACCTGTTGCATGATCCTCTCGTCTTTCCCTCGGGCAGCTTTGTCACCAAGCAGTGCCTGGAGGAGGTTGGGCCGTTCAACCAGGACCTGACACTGTGCGAAGACTGGGATTATTGGATGCGGGTGGCTCTCAAGGGATACTGTTTCGTTCGAACCGGGACGCCCGGGTTCATGCGTCGCGAGCACCCGGAGAGCCTTAGCGGGAACGAGTTTCGGACGCTCCATGCCAGAGTCGCGTTTCTTCGGGTCTGGCTCGAGAGTGGAGAGGTACCTGACGCGCACCGGGCGGCCTTACGAGAGGAATTGGCGCGGCATTATGTGCGGTTGCGCCGAGCCGGCTATTACCAGGGACAATCGACGCAGGGGTATCTGCGTGCAGCCTTTGAGATAGATCCGGCCTTACTGACGGACCCATGGCTCTGTACCTTCGGGGCTGTATATGCCACGCCATCCCCACCAGCGCAGATCAGTGCGCAGGATGTGAGACGATGCATCACGGAGCTATACCAGGAACTGAGAGCGTACGTGGATGAGGCCGGCGAGGGTAGACGCGTCTTCGCTCGTCTGCGAGCCGGCAGTCACCTGGCGATCGCCGCTCATAAGGCCATGCAGCGTCGATACGTGAGCGCCGGCAAATCGGCGCTGGCCGCATTGCTGGTAGATCCCGCCCTGCTCCGGGAATTCGGCCGGCATTCATCGCGCTACGCCGTCGAAGTTCTCGAAGGCACGAGAAGGTCTTCGCTGCGTGGCCGCTGAGACGCCGTTCGTGGGCTCAACAGAATCCCACTGGTTGCGTCTGCAGTAGGTACTCTCCTTATTCTGGAGTATCGGCTCGCACGGTTTCGTGCGGAGGTGAAGTCGCGACGTGACCACTGCGAATCGGCACAACGAACGTAGCTTTGGGGCGGCAGGTACTTGATGATTCGGCGTGCCGTGGTACTGACCACAATTTTTGGTGCGTCTTTCCTTGTGGCTGCCCTCGTCGAGGGCAAGGAGACGCAGTCCGCCATGACCAAACGGTCGACCGTCTACACGGTTCCTGCTTCCATCCCCAGCGACTGTTCTCGCGCGGTTGCGGTGAAGCTGATGCACTGGATTGCCACGGTTCCTAACCATTCGACCGTGCGGTTCGCGCGTAATGGGTGCTACGGGCAAGATAGGACGATTACGCTCAGCGACCGAAAGGGCCTCACCATCGACGGAAACGGGTCGAGCTTCAAGGCCCTCACTCGCGGAACGAGTCACCGGGCCAACTGGCGCCTTCAGGGCGGGAGCAGCTTGACGCTGGTGGATATGACCGTACGGGGCTCCAACCGCAACGCCGGACCGACCGCTGTTGCTTACAATGCGGGCCTCGAATGGCAGCATGGCTTCGCCTTCGACGGGACGCAGGGCGCAACGCTCCTCAACGTCCGCGCATATGACGTCTACGGCGACTTCGTGGAGACTGAGCCCGACATGCGACTCGGCGCCTACGCCTCGCCCCCGGTTCGCAACCTTACGGTGAGCAGCTCGCACTTCGAGGGCAGCGGTCGGATGGGTCTGGGGCTGACAGATGTCGACGGATTTGTAATCAAGAACTCCCACGTCGGGGGTGTGGCCTGGGATGCGGTGGACATTGAGCCGGACGTCGAGCAGGAGTACGCGCGCAACATCCAGATCCTAGATAACCATTTTGGCCCTACGCGCTTCGCAATCCTCTCCAACGAGGGAACAGGTAGCTCGACCGTCGGGGACATCATCATGAGCGGCAACGTCGAGAACGGACCGGTCACCACGTGCACGCCGCCCGTCGCCGTGGAGCCACCGACTGGCACATACCGCTCCGGATATACGATGCAGAACAACCATCTGCTGACGGCTAGCGACGGCCTTGACTTCTCCCGGACCGACAACGTGACAGTGTCGGGCAACACAGTAACCTTCACCGGCCTGTCATGCAGCTCCTTCGTCGGCGTCGCGGTCACTGATTCGCATAGCATGACAGTCAGCAACAATACATTCTCTGGAGCCGCGCGCGCGACGCAGGTCGATACCCTCAGCACGGGGCTCCGAGTGAGCAACAACTCTACGTAGGATTTCTACATCTTAAACTGCAAGTTCCAGGTGAGTGAGAATGTTCGACACGTCCAGGTAAGATATGCACAGCTACGGTCGAGCACAATACAATGCGTGGATGCACACGTAGAGACGGCAGCGCGGCATGATGGGCAATCTTGATCCGGAAACGGCTGCAAGCTTCGGGGGAGAGGTCACATGGGGATTGGGACCGCCCAGCGCTTTTTCGCGGGCAACTGGCAGCGTATAGTATCCGGCTCAATCAACCGTCGCATCTTTGGCGCCCTGCTGACAGTGGGCGGGTTTTCGTCTCTGGTCAGGATGGGATATGCGATTCAGGCGGTGGTTGCGGCCGCGTTGTACGGCAGGAGCGACGCCTTCGAGGCATTCCTCATCGCATCCACGGTTCCATTGGTGACAATGAACATCGTAGGAAGTTCCTTCAACTCTGCGGTCATCCCGGTCTATGTGCGGGTCCGAGACCATCAGGGCCGGCCGGCGGCGCAGGCGCTGGTCTCGGGAGTCGTGCTGGTAAGCGCTGGTATCCTCGCAGCAGTAGTCGGGTTACTTGCCCTGGCGAGCCCGTACTTTCTCCCGGTGCTGGCGATCGGCTTCAACCACGAAAAGCTTGTACTAACCCAAGGGCTGTTCTACATACTGGCGCCCACCATCCTCCTCAAGGGTTTTGCAACTAACTGGGCCGCCATCCTCAACGCCGCGGAGCGGTTTGCACTGGCCTCGGCGGCGGAAATCCTCGTTCCTCTTGCTGCGATTGCGTCGCTGTTGGCGCTCGGTCCTGTCTGGGGCATTTACGCCCTGGCCATCGGTATGGTCGCGGGATTCGTCTTGCAACTTTGCTTGTTGGGAAGAGCTCTTGCCGCCCAGGGTGTCAGCCTTCGGCCGAGGTGGCGTGGGTTCCAGCCGCCACTCCAGCAGGTCGTGAGTCAGTACGTACCGCTGGCCGCCGGAGCGACTATTTGGACCAGTTCGGTGCTCGTGGACCAGGCCATGGCCGCCGCGCTACCCCGTGGGAGCGTCGCTGCCTTGAACTATGGTAGCTACACAGTGATTGCGGTCACGGCGATCGGCACGGTGGCTCTGGGAACCGCGGTGCTGCCGTACTTTTCGAGCATGGTAGCCGACGCCGACTGGACCGGGTTGCGCCATTCGCTCAAAGTGTATACACGCCTGATCATCGCCGTCAGCGTCCCGCTGACCCTCCTCGTGTGCGCTTTTTCTCAGCAGCTCGTCGGGCTTGCCTTCCAGCGTGGAGCCTTCTCACACGCGGATACAGTCGCGGTCGGCCACGTACAGGCTCTGTTCGTGCTGCAGGTGCCCTTCTTTGCGTTGACCGTTCTCTACGTGAGACTGATCGCCGCCCTGCAGAGCAACTACATCTCTGTGTGGGGCGTCACTCTCGGAGTCGTCCTGAATTTTGTCCTCGACTACGCGCTGATGCAGATTCTGGGTGTCGCGGGCATTGCGCTGGCTACCAGCTTGGTCTATTTGGTTCTCTGTGGCTTCCTATTCGTCATGCTTCGCAGGAGGTTGGCCCTTGCGGAAGGCGGGTCTCCATCATCCGGTCCAGCGCACTGATGCGGTCAGCGGCCCTCGACTGCTTGTCGGTTGTCAGCGTGTCCAGACTGCCCGCGGTGATCCGTGTTCCTTCGATTCGCGATCGTCTCCCTCCGTCCCATCATGGGACCAATTGCGCCTGCGCGGGCTTTCACATTCCTTGGAGAACGCCAACACTCGATGGATACCGAACACACGGTGAACCAAGCGCACCAGGATGAGAGTGAACGGTTGTCCGATCAATCGTACTGGAGCGCCCTGTACGAGGCAGAGCAGCCGCATGACTTGACCGAGAGCGCCGCAGGCGGGAGCCTACGGCGCGCGCACGACCGCCTTTGGGGATCGCCGAATGTCTTTGGAAGCACCTATGCTTCGTATTTAATCGACAAAATCATACTCAAACCCAATCTGCCCTCTCGTCGCGATTGGAAGGTACTTGAGGTCGGCAGTGCCCCCGGCAACGTTCTGGTCCGGTTTCATGAGGAGTTTGGCTACGATGCGTACGGCGTCGAGTACACCGATACTGGAGTTGAGACCAACAGGCGCCTGTTTGCGCATTGTGGCCTCGATCCTAGACACGTGCTAAAGACCGACTTCTTTGCGCACGATTTCCACAAGTCGTACCGCGGGCACTTCAACGTGGTTTACTCATGCGGATTCATCGAGCATTTTCGTGATGCGAAATCGGTTGTTCGCCGACACGTCAACCTCCTGAAGGATGACGGCTACCTACTTATCCAGATCCCCAATTTTCGTGGCGTCAATTACTGGCTGGCCAGGTTTTTCCAGCCAGAGGTCATAGGAATACATAATCTCGACATAATGGATGCAGATGAATTTCGAGACCTGTTCGAGGGTCTACCGCTCCAGCCGCTCTACTGTGGTTACATTGGGACGTTCGCGCTGGGTCTCCAGAATAGGAAGTTGACCTCCTGGAAGCGGTACGCTTTGTCGGTGGGCCTGGTACTAAGCGCGCTGCTGGGACTATGCCTGCGTGTGACGGTGCGCACCTGGCACCCAGAATCATCATGGCTGAGTCCGTATCTGCTGTTTGTGGGCAGGAAGCACGCCAGGCCCGCGTCGACCGACAGTGTGAGAAGTGGCGACTAAGCTGCCGACATAGAGTGGTACGACCTCCCGAGCACGACGCCGACACGAGCGCTTGAGCCGGAGACCGGCTGGAGAACCATGAGGGCTACCCGTTACATGAGGCCGAAGGCCCCAACCGGAAGGGGACCTTCGGCTCTACTCCCCTTGGCCGCGAACAGGTATACCGTAGTTAGCAGCTGAGCCGCTCTCGGCTTGGCCAAGGTGTAACAGATACCGTCGATCGGCACGCGCCGGATCGAGACAGGGGGGAGCGCACCTACCGCTCTGAAACAAGGCACACGGCGGGAAACCGCCGGCCGCAAAGCCACCGCCTAAAGCGCAAGCCATGGTAGCGGGGCTGCCAGATAGTCATAGTCCTCGCCGCAGGACTGGGAAAGGTATGGATCGATGCGTAGCATCCTGGCGATACTGTCTGCCGCCGCGCTGGTGGGCGGCATCACACTGACCTCCACAACAGGCTTCGCCCACCCTGGGCAGAGTGGAAACGGCGGCTCCCTCTCCGGTGGCTTCAAGAAACACCCCCCGCCGACGCCGACGCCGACACCCACTTCCACGCTAACACCGACCGCGTCCCCAACACCCACGTCCGCCTCGACAGCCACAGCGACCCCAACACCCACCTCCGCCTCGACAGCCACGGCAACCCCAACAGCCACGGCGTCTCCCACCCCCACGGCGACGACGGCTTCCAACGTCTACACCGTGCCTGCCTCCATACCGAGCAATTGCTCTGTGGCCGTGGAGCAGCAGCTGATGAGCTTTTTCGCCACCGTGCCGGATGGCTCAACGATCCTGTTCCCGGCCAATGGCTGCTATGGACAGGACGGAACGATCACGCTCACCGACCGCAGTAGCCTCGACATCAACGGCAACGGCTCGACCTTCAAGGCGCTGACGACGGGAGTGAGTAACCGGTCGAACTGGCGCATCGAGGGAGGCTCGAACATCAAGCTGGAGCACATGACGGTCTGGGGTGCCGACCCGGTTGCGGACACCTCCGGCGCCGCCTACAACACGAACTACGAGTGGCAGCACGGCTTCGCCTTCGACGGCACGCAGGGCGGCATCCTGAATCGGGTATCCGCCTATCACGTGTACGGGGACTTCGTCGAAGCCGAGTTTGATCAACGGCTTGGCGCCACAGCCTCGCCACCAGCCCGGAACATCCTGGTGCAGGATTCCTCATTCGATGGTGCCGGCCGCATGGGATTTGGCCTGACTGATGTCGTTGGCTTTACTTTGCAGAATACCTCCGTCGGGAACGTCTCCTGGGACGCAGTGGACGTTGAGCTGGACATCGACCAGGAGTACGGTCAAAACATTCAGATCCTAAATGACACCTTCGGCCCTACCCGCTTCTCAATCCTCTCCAATTATGGGGCGGGGGGCTCGAATGTGAGCAACATCACGGTCAGCGGCAACGTCGAGAAAGGACCGCTGGTCACCTGCGCAGCGCCTATTGCCGTGAATCCGCCCACCGGCATGTACCGCTCCGGGTACACGGTGCAAAACAACCAGTTTCTTACCTACGGTGACGGCTTCGATTTCACTCGGGCGGACAATGTAACCGTCTCCGGCAACACGGTCAACTTCACCAACGGCCAGTGTGGCACCTATGTCGGCACGGCCCTCACGGACTCGCACACCGCGGGGATCACGAATAATACCTTTGCGGTCGCTGCTGCAGTTGCTCGAGTGGACAGTCTCAGTAGCAACGTTCAGATGAGCGGCAATAACCTATAAGCTCTGCCCACAGCATCTTGGTCCCAGCATCCTCAGCCCGCCATCACCCGCCGTGCCGACAGTGCCACCGGTACCCTGCGGTCCGGAAATCATGCCCACTCCATCGTCGGAGTGACTGATCGGTAGATTCGCTGTCTCGCACCACCGGGAGGGTTGGGCGCGCTGCCGCGCAGGAAGGGCTTGCGCGAGCGCCGGTAGTTTCGAGTAGGATTGTGGCAGACATTTCTCCTGTCGAGAGTCATCGTCTGTCAACGACCGATAAGGCAGGATCACATCGCACGACGGTTCAGGATCCGGGGAGGTTCTTGCGCTACACGGCTGACGTGCCCTGGCTGTGTGGTTAAACGCCCTCAGAGTCTGCCGGGAATCATGCCCGAGTGGTGCGCTTCTGTTCGGCTGGTGGATACCGGCGACTGTGCAAGGACTCGTAGAGAGAACGGTTGACCAACCGCATGAAAGTGCTCGTCTTAACCCCCTCGCTCTACAATACTTCCCCGGGGTCGAGGTTTCGGATCGAACAGTGGGCACCCCATCTGGCACGTGATGGGTTCCAGTTCTCCTTCGTCCCCTTCGAGGATGAGGCAATGCACCGCGTCATCCACCAACCCGGGCAGTACGTCAGGAAATCGGTATTGACATTGCGGGCGCTCGGCCGGCGCCTGAGAGTGCTTCCCCTTGCCAGGGAGCACGATGTTGTATTCGTATACGAGGAAGCGTCAAGAGTCGGGCCACCCGTTATAGAGCGCCTTGTGAACCAGCTCGGCAGGCCCATTATCTACGACTTTTCGGACCCGATATGGTTACCATATGTGAGCTTACATAGCCCACGCGTGAGCTATCTCAAGTCGCCTTACAAGATCGCGAGCATCTGCCGGCTAAGTACAGTGATACTGGCTGGGAACCGATTCCTGGCCGACTATGCGCGGCAGCACAACCCCCGCGTGACGATCGTGCCAGACACGGTCGACACGGAGCGATACAGGGTAAAGGATGCGAATCGCCGGCCTTCGGACGATATCGTAGTCGGCTGGAGCGGAAGTGCGACAACAGGCAGGCATCTGGAGATGATCGCCGGCGCTCTCGGCAAGCTATCGCAGCGGGTGCGCTTCAGGCTCAAGATACTGGGCAATGTTCCTCCTCGTTTGAGCGACGTACCACACGATTTTGTGCAATGGCGTCCTGAGAATGAGGTGGACGAGCTTCGGAGCTTCGATATCGGGATCATGCCGCTGCCCGACGATCCTTACACACGATACCGCACGCACCTCAAGATCCGGCAGTATATGGCGGTTGGCATCCCTTCCGTGGCGTCACCCGTGGGCATCATGCCGGAGATCGTCGACGACGGCGTGAACGGGTTCCTCGCCGGCTCGGACGAAGGGTGGATCGAGAAGCTTGCACTCCTCATTGCAAAGCCCGAGCTGCGCGAGCAGATGGGGCTGGAGGCACGGCGAAAGGCGGAAACTTGCTTTTCGACTCAGGTCTGGCTCCCGAAAATTCGACACGTGTTCGAGTCGGCCTCACGGCTGGAGAGCTCGCCGCACTCATGAAAAGGAGACTCCGACCTTCATGTCCCCTGGCACGCCTTTCTCTGTAGAAGACGTCACGTTTGGCCTGGCCTTCGGCCTGGCCATTCTCTTTGCTGCCTGGCCCCTGCTGCGCCGCTCCGCGGAACCGGCAGTCCTTTTTACCGCTCTGGTGGCAAAACTACTCGTCAGCCTGGCATTCAGCGCTTACGTAATCTTCGTCACCAGGGGGGACGTAACCCTGTATCACTACGGTGGAATCGGGTACGCCTCCGCGCTTCGATCGAATGTAGCGAGCGGTGCGCTCGACTACGTCCTGGCCCACCCCTTCTTTTGGGTCGGGAATATTCCCACGGACAATGCAATCGCCTTTAGTGGTGTAATACATGCCCTCCTCTTCGATTCATTCCTGGCTTCCTCCTTCGTCTTTGCCGTGATCGGCTTCGCCGGCCAGGTACTGATCTATCGGACCTTCGTTTCGTACTATCCCGATCCACGCCTCAGGATGTGGTGGCGGGTGGGTATCTTGTTTTTCCCCACGCTGACGTTTTGGTCGTCGGGCCTGCTCAAGGACCCGCTGGGGATTTTTGGAATGGGATGCGTGCTCTGGGGAATTCGGAACCTGCTTGAGCGGGTCAGTGTGCGTTACCTGCTACTGACTGCCCTGGGCGGTTACACGCTGCTGCTCTTCAGACCCCAGATTGCTCTGGTGTTGTTTCTGGCCGCTGTACCTTGGTTCCGCCAGGCCCGCAAGCAGAGCGAACGGGCGCCTGGCGAGCGGTCGATGCGGAAGCGGGGAGGCCGCCTGATCCGCGCAGGACTGATTGTGGGCAGCGTGGCAATGGTGTTTGTCGTCGGATACATCTTCCCCCAGTTCTCGCTGGCGCAGTTACCACAGTCCGTAGCATCACAGAACAGCGAGTATGCCGCCATTGCCGGTGCCCAGTCTGGGGTCTATACGCCCGTTACGCCGATCGTACACGAACCATCATGGTCCAGCCTCATCAGTACGTATCCTGCTGCCCTACTTACGTCACTCTATCGCCCGTTCCCCTGGGAGGCGGCAAGCCCCGCCGTGCTTCTGGCGGCGCTGGAAAACCTGGCACTCCTCCTGCTCACCGCGCGAATGGTATTCCACACTGCGAGGGAGCGCACCATTTTGGTGAGAGCTCTGGGCTCACCACTGTTTCTCACCTGCCTCATTTTTGTGGCCCTGTTTTCATTGGGAGTAGGCGAGTCGACGCCCAACCTGGGAACCATCTCGCGCTATCGCATCCCGATGGTTCCCTTTTTGGTAGGAGCTTTCATCATCCTCGAGTACCAGCTCATGCAGCTCCACGCGCGGGTGAACTTGCGGCGCAGCCAGGTGGATACTGCGCCTGTAACCCTGGCTTCGAACTGAAAGGGAACCCACGTTGTAAGTGATCCCAGGTTGATCCCATGCCGGCTGCGCACACTGACCGGGCGTTGATTCACGCGTCGCATCGGCAGCTGGATACGGCCTTACAGCAGCGCGCGCAAACATTGAGTCCGGGGCGGGCGCGGCAGGAGCCGGCCCCTACTGCTCCCGTTGGCTCAATGACATCGCGTTTTGCTCTAGCGGTGGTTTGTTGGATACGGCAGATACCCCTTGGCCTGTCAGCAGTTCCCAGCGAAATGTCCGGTTGCGAGCCGGTTTCTGGTGCTTCGACATGTGCACAATCGCTACCTCTGTGGCGCGATTTCGCTTCGTTGACCCGATCCGACAAAGTACCGCTAGAGTGCCGACTGTATAGCGCGAAGGAATTGGGCGGCCACAGCCCGGGCGTCGAAGCTCTGTGCCCGCTTCCGAGCCCGTTCCCCCAGGTCGCGGCGCATTGCTTCACCGTCGGCGAGCTCCTTGAGCCGGCACGCAAGCGCGTCCACGTCGCCCGGAGGAGTGTACACAACACTGTCTCTGCCGGCTTCTACGTTCTCCGGAATATTCGAACAGATGCACGGAAGGCCCATCGCCATCGCCTCCATGAGCGCCACGGACAGGCCTTCGAAGAAGGTGGGAAGGAGGAATAGGTCGGAGGCAAAGAGGAGACTTGGAACGTCGTCTCGAAGTCCGAGGAATGAGACCGGCGCGTCAAGCTCGCGAGCGAGCGCCCTCAGGTGCTCTTCCAATGGCCCCGAACCCACCAGGTAGAGGTGCATCGGCCTTTGCCGCGCCGCACGGGCCACCGCGGCGATCCCCGTGGCGTGATCCTTTTGCTGGTGAAAACGGGCGACGACCAAGACCGCCAACGAATCCGGTGAGAACCCCAGTGCGGCGCGCACGGCGTCCCGCCGGCCGAGGCGTGAGGGGTCGAACTCGGTTAGATCAACGGCATTGGGTATAACGCCAATGCGGTCGCGCGGTATCTTCAGCTCGCGGATATACGTCTCACGCGTCGCTTCGGATACGGCGAATAAGCGCCGGGCCGTCCTTGCGGTGAGGGCGTCGAGCGCCTTCACGACACGCGCCCTCTGCCGGGCAGCAGGCGGGAGCCTCTGTACATTCTGGTGGTTGTACCATGTGCTCTGTAAGGTGCTGAAAGCGGGCCGCCGCGCCGCCAGGGCTGCGAGCCGTCCCGCGATGTCGGACCAGGGCAATTGCGTGTGCACCACATCAACGCATCTGGCCAGGTGTACCAGCTTCGGGAACGCGGCAAGCCAACCGGATTGCAGCAGTCCCACCTCGTACTGAGTTACATACGGTATCACTTGATCGGCGTAGGCTTGTTCCGGTAGAAGCGTGACCAGGGAGTTTTCTACACCCAGATTGGTAAGGGGTCCCAGCAGGTTGCTGAGCTGTCGCTCGGCGCCCCCCCTTCCCATTGAGTTAATAACGTGCAGGATTTTCATGCATGTCCATTTGCGCTCGCTGCGATTCTACCATCACGACCCTTGTGCTGATCCTCACGTGGTGTATGCTTACCGGTGGAAGCGTCACATGTGCAGAATCTTGTGGATGAAGCTGTGGACATAGGGCGAAAAGCTCGGTTGAGTCGTGGGCATCTCCTGGTATGGCTGGGCATGCGAGTCTGCGAAGACGGCCAGGTATCTTACAAGGCACGTCAACATAACGAAAGCCCCTTCCACCACGCGCGCTTTGCCGATCTAGACTTCTCTCCCGTTCTTCGGTACCCTGCCTGCAGGGTACCCGTATGCCCTCCCCGATCCGCGGGAGGAGAGGACAGTGGAACAGCAACGGTTCGACGAGCTGACCAAGAAGCTGGCAACCGGCAGGGTCTCACGAGGGCGTGTCCTGGCTGCTCTGGCCGCAGGGTTGGGGCTCTCCATGATGGGAGGGAGGAGCGCCATCGCCGATACCTGCAAGGGCGCCGGTGCCACGTGCAAGGCAGACACGGACTGTTGCAACGGGACCTGCGCGAGCGGGCGCTGTGCTGCATGGACTGTGGTGCCGTGCAGAGGAAATGGTGTGACAGTCTGCAGGGGCGCCTGCGTCTCTACCGCCTGCTGCCATGCTCAGGCGTTCAATCCCAGGACCTGCAGGTGCGAGGCGATCTGCGCGGCAAATGGTGGCACCTGCAAGAAGAGGGCGGACTGCTGCTCCGGCACCTGCGCCCACGGCGCCTGCGCTCAGACCTGTGACCCGGCTCTCATTCCTCCGCCGCAGAGGCCATTCTGCAATGCAGCGTTCACTTGCGTCTGCGCGTCCACGACAGATGGCGATCTCTGCATAGGCATTCCGAGCGGTGCTCCGGGCTGCCTGGGAGGGCCCCAAGGCTGCCCGGCAGGGACAGTGTGCATGGCGATCTCAGGTGCCGACGGCAGCCCGGGTCTCACCGTCCATTGCCTCCAGGCATGTACGGCTGACACCAACTGTCCTTCCGGACAGGTCTGCCTTACCCGAGGAGGCACCTCAGGCGGCTGTGCGGCCATCTGCTCCTAAATGAGACGCGATCCCCGGGCCCGCCGGCGCTGTGGCGACCAGCTGCCACTTGACAAGCCGTAGTATGATGGTCGAGAAGAAGGCGAAGACCCGCGGCGCGTGCGCTCCCCACCCGCTGTGCGTCGGGGGGGGAGGAGATGGTCATGGAAGACCGACGGTTTGACGCGCTTACCCGCACTCTGGCCCAGCCTATATCTCGGCGCCAGGTCTTCAAGGCGGTGCTGGCAACTGCTCTGGGTGGCCTGCTTGCTCGAGCAGGGAACGGGCACGTATTTGCCAGTGGAGGCAGTAGCGACTGTGCCCAGTGGTGTGCCTCAGTTTTCGCCGAAGACACGCCGGCAGCAGGACGGTGTACGAGTGACGCCGCCCATCATGGGGGCCCCTGCTACCAGTGTGGGCCGGCTGCTCCTCCCGGGCGCATATTCGTCAACGGCGCCTGTGCGCAGACGTGCGACCCGGCTCTCATTCCTCCGCTGCAGAGGCCATTCTGCAATGCAGCGTTCACTTGCGTCTGCGCGTCCACGACAGATGGCGATCTCTGCATAGGCATTCCGAGCGGTGCTCCGGGCTGCCTGGGAGGGCCCCAAGGCTGCCCGGCAGGGACAGTGTGCATGGCGATCTCAGGTGCCGACGGCAGCCCAGGTCTCACCGTCCATTGCCTCCAGGCATGTACGGCTGACACCAACTGTCCTTCCGGACAGGTCTGCCTTACCCGAGGAGGCACCTCAGGCGGCTGTGCGGCCATCTGCTCCTAAAGACGATGCTCCGTTAGAGCGACAATCAGAATTCTTGGGCCAAGGGACGCCAGGCGGGCCGGGAGGGCACCCACAAGGGGATGCCCCTACCAGCCCAATGTCAGGGACAGCCAGCATAGGTGCCGGCGATTCGTTATGGTTGTGTCGGGGGCCGCATGGCGGTGGAGTGAGTCTGGTCCGCGCGTGGTGTATGCTTACTCGGCGGAGGTGCCGTATGTGCGGAATTTGTGGCTGGATCAGCTCTGAGCGCGCGCCGAGAGGCGCTAGGCCCGTGCTCGAGCGCATGAACGCGACCCTCCGCCACCGTGGCCCGGACAGCACGGGGGCCATGATGTCTGGAAATGTGGCTCTTGCCATGTCCCGGCTCAGCATCATCGACCTTGCCGGCGGTGACCAGCCTATCTGGAATGAGGACAAGAGCTGCTGCATCGTCTACAACGGCGAGCTCTACAACTTCCTGGACCTGCGCCCGGAGCTGGAGGCGAAGGGCCACGTCTTCACCACGCGTAGCGACACCGAGGTAGTCCTTCACGCCTACGAGGAGTGGGGGCCGGATTGCCTCCGCCGCCTGAACGGCATGTTCGCCCTGGCCATATGGGACGAGCGCAGCAGGAGGCTCGTCCTGGCCCGCGACCGGATCGGCGAAAAGCCTCTTTACTACTATCGCGGCCCCAACCGGCTCATCTTCGCCTCCGAGATCAAGGCAATCCTGGCCGATTCCACCGTTCCCAGGCGGCTCAATCCGAGAGGTTTGGCAAACTTTCTGGCTTTCGGCCATGCCGTGGCTCCGGAAACCATCTTTCAGGACATTTACAAACTGTTGCCCGGGCATTACCTGCTCGTGCAGGGTGACGATATCCGGGTCGTCCGCTACTGGGACGTGGGCGACGAGCCGCAGGTACCGAACGGGAGGGCACTCAGTGAGGACCAATGGGCGGACCGAATTCTGTCGCTGCTGGACGACTCTGTGCGGCGGCGCATGATTGCCGACGTCCCGGTTGGGGCATTTCTCAGCGGGGGCGTCGACTCGAGCGCCATTGTCGCGCTTATGAAGCGTCACGCCACCGGTCCGGTGAAGACGTTCTCCCTGGGCTTCCATCTTGGCGGGGCATACAACGAGCTCCCGGCCGCTCGGCAGGTGGCGGAGCATTTGGGAACGGAGCATCATGAGCTCGACGTGGAGCACACCGACCTGGTCCAGGTGTTGCGAACCCTCGTCTACCACTACGACGAACCGTTCGGAGATGCAGCGGGCTTCCCTGTCTACCTGCTGAGCGGCTTCGCCCGCCGGCACGTCAAGGTGGTTTTGACGGGAGACGGCGGTGACGAGCTCTTTGGCGGCTACCGCCGCTACTCCGTCGACCGGCTCGCCCCCCTCTATCAGCATCTGCCGGCAGCGCTGACAGATGAGTGGGCGCCGGCGCTGGTCGACCGCCTGCCCCGGCTGCGGCGCATGAAGCGATCGCTACACACCTTGCCTATCGCGGATCCTGCCCGGCGCTACGCTTCGTGGCTCGACGTGTTCACTCCCGAGATGCAGTCCGAGCTGCTGGAGGCCGGCGTGCAAAACGAGCTGGCCGGTTACGATCCTGCGGCGGCCTATGCTGCGTACTACGCCGGGTTGAACAGCGGTACGGCGGCCGACCATCTCAACCGTCTGATGTACGTGGACCTCAAGACCATGCTGGTCGACGGCTACATGGAGAAGACGGATAAGGCTTCGATGGCATGCAGCCTGGAGGCTCGACTGCCGCTACTCGATCACCGGCTGGTCGAGCTGGCCTTCCAGATCCCGAGCTGCTACAAGATCCGAGGCGCCTCGACCAAGTGGATTCTGAAGCGGGCTGTGCGTAGTATAGTTCCCCGCACGGTGCTCCAGCGGTCAAAGCACGGCTTTTCGGTACCGACAGATCCCTGGTTCCGGGGCGACCTCCGATCATTTGCGTTTGACGTGCTGTTAGATGAGCGCGCCCGTGGCAGAGGATACTTCGACGTGCCGGTTATAGAGCGCCTGTGGCGAGAGCATGGCCAGGGCCGCCATGTGTGGGATAGGCATCTCTGGCTCCTCCTGAACTTCGAGCTATGGAACCGACTGTACCTCGATCGGGAGCCCGTGTAACCCCACGAGAAGTGGCTCATCGTTTGCCCAGCCGCGGAGTGCGGCCGGCGCCGGTGGCCGCCGCGACTGCCAGAGAGGGTGCCGAATTGATTCAAATGCTATTCTACGGCTACTGTATGTAAGGCTAGTAAGTTTTGGGGGAGGCGCAGATATGAGAGCCTTAGTTACCGGTGGCGCCGGGTTCGTGGGCGGGCATGTGGCCAGGGTCGTACAGAACGCAGGCCACGAGGTTCTGGTCTTTGATCAAGCGGATGTCGCCGACATGCCGGCAATCAAGGGCGATTTGCTGAATCCGAACGACGTGCTTGAAGCCGTATCCGGGGTTGACGCAATCTGTCACCTTGGTGCCGTGGGCGATGTCTACCTCGCATTCGAGCGTCCCGCTCTTGCCGCGCAGGTGAACGCCGTGGGCACGGCCAACATCATGGAGGCGGCAAAGCAGGCGGGCACGCGTAAGGTCGTCTACGCTTCGACCTGGGAAGTGTACGGGGAACCAAAGTATACGCCCATCGACGAACGTCATCCAACCAACCCCGACCACCCGTATAACATAACCAAGCTGGCGGGCGAGCATCTGGTTCGCTCCTATGACAAGTTGAAGGGCGTGCCAACAGTCAGCCTGCGCCTCGGCACTGCATATGGAACGGGCATGCGTCCCAATGCCGTGATCCCGGTATTTGTCGGCAAGGCCGCGCGCGGGGAGCCGATTACCATCAGTGGCAGCGGCCGGCAGGGCCGCCAGTTTACCCACGCTTCAGACATCGGCGCAGCCTTCGTCCTTGCCCTCGAGTCGGACGTGCGCGGCGAGGTCTTCAACATCGTCGGAGATGAGGTGGTCAGCATCCGAGATCTGGCGGAGGCCGTGGTGCGGCGCCTGCCAACGCAGGTTACCTACGGCGAGGCCCGCCTGGGCGACGTGCCGTCGGCCGTGGTCTCGAACCAGCGCGCCCGTCAGGTCTTTGGCTGGCAACCGGCCATGACCTTCGAACAAGGTCTCGACGAGCTGATCGTGTGGCAGCTCAGGCGCACGACGGCATCGAGCATTACCCCGTGACGAACCGACAGGACAGAGCAACCGTGCTCTGTCCCCACAGGGTAGTCCATATTTCCACCATCGGTATGGGCATACGATACTTGTTGCTGAACCAGCTTCTCAGCATTCAGCAGGCCGGGTACGACGTCTGCGCTATCTCATCGCCCGGGGCAGAGATTCCGGACGTCCAGTCTGCGGGCATCCGCCATATCGGCATACCGATGCGCCGGACTTTCTCACCCCTGGCAGACTTGATTGCCCTCTGGCAGCTCTACCGGACGATGCGTCGTGAGAAATTCTCCATTGTCCACACACACACACCGAAGGCGGCGCTGCTTGGGCAATATGCGGCGCTTCTGGCTCGCGTCCCGCTCCGGCTTCACACGATCCACGGCCTCTACTTCCCCGGCAACATGAAAGCCAGGCGGCGCTGGGTCTATGTGCTGCTCGAACGAATCACCATGCTCTTCTCCCACATGAATCTCTCGCAGAACCCCGAGGACATTCCTACCGCCATCCAGGAGAATATTTGCTCGCCCGATCGGATCCGGCTCATTGGGAACGGTATCGACCTGGCGCAATTCGACCCAAGCAAACAGACTCCCGAACGACGGGCTCAGACGCGCAGCAAGATCGGGCTCAGCCCAGACCACAAGGTCGTGGGGATGGTTGCGCGATTTGTGGCCGAAAAAGGGTACGGGGAGCTACTTCAAGCCGCGCACATCATCAAGCAACGGTCTCCTGCCGCACGCTTCATCTTTATCGGTCCCGTCGAGTCAGAGAAGCGAGATGCCCTGGATCCAGCCATCATCGCCGACATGGGTCTAGACGGCGTCGTCCACTTCCTCGGCCATCGGAAGGATATGGCGGATCTCTACGCGGCTATGGACGTCCTGGCCCTGCCTTCCTACCGGGAGGGTTTTCCCCGTGCCCCGATGGAGGCGGCCGCCATGGGCGTTCCCTCTGTCGTTACAGATATCCGCGGGTGCCGTCAAGCGGTGACGGATGGCGTTACCGGGTACCTGGTGCCTGTGCGGGACGCAGAGACCCTGGCGGCGCGAATCCTCGATCTGCTCGGCGACGATCAAAGACGCCTGGCCTTTGGGCGTGCTGCGCGCCGGAAGGCCCTGGCCGAGTTTGACGAGCGCGAGGTATTCTCTCGGGTTCTCGAAACGTACAGCCAGTTGCAGACAGCACGGGGGGCAGCCGTCCCGGCAGTCCGACACGGTGATATATGAAATGCGACCATTAGCGGCAGTTGTCACGGACCTAGGGGGCGTCCATGTACCAGGCGCGCGGTAAACGTTTGCTTGACCTGACCTTGACGATCTCAGCCCTGATCCTACTTTCGCCGGTGCTGGCGATCGTGGCGCTGCTGGTGCGCCTGAAACTCGGCTCGCCTGTCCTTTTTCGGCAGGTGCGTGCGGGGATGGCCGGGAAACCGTTTTCTGTGGTGAAGTTCCGCACCATGACCGACGATCATGACACGTCGGGCCAGCTCCTTCCCGACCACCAGCGCATGACCGACTTCGGCCGCCTGTTGCGGAGCACGAGCCTCGACGAGCTCCCTACCCTGTTTAACGTCCTGCGAGGCGACATGAGCCTCGTCGGTCCCCGGCCCTTGTTCGTTCACTACCTCGACCGGTACACGCCCGAACAGTTACGTCGCCACGAGGTGCGACCGGGCATAACCGGCCTGGCTCAGGTGAGCGGCCGGAACGCCCTATCATGGGAACAAAAGTTCGCACTGGACGTTTACTACGTCGACCACCTCAGCTTCTGGTCGGACGTCGCGATCGTGGCTCGGACAATCGTCAAGACGCTGAGGCGCCAAGGGATTAACCAGATGGGGCACGTCACAGCTGAAGAATTCATGGGCACCGGAGGGTCAGGAACGCAGCGCCTTTCCGGTGACTCCAGGTAAGCCGTGAACGTGGTCGTCATCGGCGCGGGTGGCCATGGACGAGAAGTAGCGGAGATCGTGCATCAACAGACCAGGAGGGATGAGGACACAAGGCTGCTTGGCTTCATCGACGAAGACGGAACCGTCCACGGACAGGCACGCGACCATCTGCCGATTCTGGGTGGATGGTCGTGGTTCGATGGCGTGGACCGAAACGACGTGCGGGTCATCTGTGCGGTCGGATCTCCGCCCGATTGCCGGCGCCTTGTGCAGAAGGCCCGCGATCTGGGCCTTGCCTTCGTGAGCGCGGTCTCGCCTCTGGCTCACGTATCGTCCCTGGCACGACTGGGCCATGGGGTGACTATCTTCCCGCATGTGGTGGTCAACACCGGCGTTCAGATAGGTAATTACTCGATTCTCAATCTGGCGGTGACCGTCAGCCACGACTCCAAAGTTGGAGCCTACTGCAATCTGAACCCGGGCGTCCACGTCGCCGGAAACGTGTCCATTGGCGAAGGCTGCTATATCGGCATGGGGTCAACCATTATCCAGAACCGTTCCATCGGCCCATGGACTATCGTGGGCGCCGGTGCCGCGGTTGTTCGCGATCTCGACGCGAACGTGACCGCGGTGGGTGTCCCGGCAAAAATCATGAAAAGGGGGAGCGTAGTGTGAGTATGGATGTGAGAGAGAGCAGATTAGAGGGTGGACCAGTCTTCGACGCCAGGGTGAACCTTGTACGGCCCGTCCTGCCTTCCTTCGCGGAGATGGCCTCCGGGATCGAAGAGATTCTAAGAAGCGGCATGGTGACCAAGGGCCGTCACCTGGCCGAATTTGAGGAAGCAGTGGCGCGACATCTGGGTGTCAAGCACGCAGCGGCGGTGTCCAGCTGCACCACCGGCCTGATGCTGACCTACCGAGGACTCGACCTTACCGGCGAGGCAGTCGTGCCGAGCTTCACTTTCATGGCCACGGTGAGTGCGCTGGTGTGGGCAGGCCTCCGTCCCGCCTTCGCCGACGTGGACCGCGGGACCACCACGCTCGATCCGGCATCTGCCGAGGAGGCCATCACGCCGCGGACCAGCGCCATTGTGGCGACACACAACTTCGGCAATCCGGCCGATTGTGAGGCCCTGCAAGCGATTGCTGATCGCCACAATCTGAAGCTGGTGTTTGACGCTGCTCATGGCTTCGGCAGCCTGTACCAGGGTGAGCCTGTCGGCCCGCAGGGCAACGCGCAGGTCTACAGCCTGAGCCCAACCAAGCTGCTGATTGCCGGCGAGGGTGGCATCGTCGCGACCAACGACGACGAGCTAGCCAACAAGGTGCGGACTGGACGCGAGTATGGGAACAGCGGTAATTACGACAGTGCCTTCGCCGGCTTCAATGCACGCATGTCGGAGCTCAACGCCGTCATGGGCATACACAGTCTCCGCAACCTCGAGGCCGCTGCCCGGCGCCGAAATGAGGTGGCGTCTCTGTACCATCAGGAGCTTGGACGTCTACCAGGCATCGGCTTTCAGGAGGTGCGCCAAGGCGATCGAAATTCATACAAAGACTTCTCGATTACCGTCGATCCCGAGGGCTTCGGCATGACCCGCGATGACCTTGCAGCAGCTCTCGCCGCGGAGAACGTCGACACGCGCAAGTACTACGATCCGCCCGTGCACCGCCAGACCGCCTACCGCCAGTACGACAGCGGCCGGCCGCTGCCCAACACCGAATGGCTGGCGGGCCACAGCTTGAGCCTGCCGATCTGGTCAGATATGGACGATCAGACGGCTTTCAGGATCTGCCGGGCAGTGCAAGCCGCGAGCTCTGGGTTATGATGTCCCGTACGCAGTTCGTGACTTGCTGTGCTGAACCACCATTCTCGCAGCGACAATCGGACCAGTAGCATTCACGACAAGAGGCTCACGAGCACTTCGGAGATCCAGTTCGAGCTTGGCGCGGCTGCCCGGCAGGATATCGACCTGTCTCAACAATGTGCCTTTTGGAGTGCGGCTATGCACGTAGGCGGTGACAGGGGCTCGGGTCTTATTGGTTAGAAGCAGCGATACGTGATCAACCGGTATGGTGAGGGCGGCAAAACGCCACAAGCGCGCCGGCGAAGGAGATGACGGAGACGGCGTCGGCGATGGCCGGGCTGCAGGAGAGAGACCAGTGCTGGGCCGGCCTGCGGGCGACCCGGCGGCAGCCTGTCCCCCAATCAGGCGTTGCACGGCGACCGGTCCGCTGGCTTGCACTGTGAGCGTGCCCGCTGCCTGCGGACGGGGCACTTGAATCGCAACCGCGCTGCCTGGAGCGACCCGGACGTGTCTCAGAGGGCTCTGGCCACCTTCTACCCGCACATATGCGTCAACTGAGAATATATTCGGGTTGCTCACCATCAAGGTTACCTGCTTTGGCGAAGCGGCCAGGGCCGGAAACCGCCACAACACAGCCGATCTAGGTTCGTGCACGCCGGGCACAGTTGCGGGCTGCGCAATGAGCTGCGGACGAGCGGAATGAAGACCGCTGAGAACGGAGAGGACTAGAACTCCGGCAATGAGAAGGAATACTACCGCGCTGATGCGCAAGAGGGAGCGCCCGAGTGGAGTCAGAGCGGTCCAGAAGCTGTGGCGAGGAGATCTTCCAGGGGCGGCAGAACCGGCACGGAGTGGAACAGATAATGCATGGGCGTCGGACATCCCCAAGCTGTTGCCTGTACGATCCGTCGCTCCAACTCTGAACAGAAACACTCCGGGTGTTACCGACCTGAGCGTCTTGGTCCAGTTGCCCCCATCATCCGCCATGGTGGTGCCGATGCGCTCACTGCCGTCGTACATATCGACCCTACTGTTCGGTGCGGCCGTTCCAGACAGAGTCACCCTCCCGTCACTCCGGCTTTGATCATGCACGCTAGCGATGGTTGGCTTGAGTGCCGTGCTGGATTCTTCTGCCGCCGGTCCGCCGGCGGCACTCTCGACCACTGACGGATCTGATGGTCCCGATGTATCCGCTGCCGGTCCCGGAGACGCTTTGTCCAGCTCCAGCGGTTCCCCTTCTTGGCCTGGTTGGATCACTTCCCGGCTGTCTGACTCCCCGGCTGCGAAAGACCCGACGGAAGACGATAGCCGTTCCCTCACCGTCCTATTGGCATTGACAAAGAGGTGACAGTTCGTATGGTCACGGGCAAGGCAGACGGCGTGAGCGTATTGAGGACTAATTGCGATTTGGGTGTCGGTCCGAGACAAGCAGAGGGCTGTGTCATATTTCCCTGGCATGGCCAGAAAGGGACACGCGTCAGCAGGGAATACTGTGAAAGGGTTTGGATCGCTGTCCATAGGTAGGTCCTGGTTGGAGAATCATCTGAAGCGGAATCTTCAGTCCTGGTCCGAGGACTGTGTCGATGCTTCGGGGGCTACTGAGCCTTGTGGTGCCGATATCAGATGATGCTTGGGCTGCGGTGACCATGACGGTGGCGAAGGAATTGGCGGAGCCGGCACTGGCGACGACACCGGGCGCTGGGGCGCACTGCTCACTTTCCCCCGAACTGGTGTCCCCACCGGAACGGCAACCAGGACTGCCGGCGGAGCAGGAGAGCTTGGGACGGCCACAGGAGTGACAACCGCGTTGCCCACCGGATATGTCACGGTTCCAACCGGGGGTTGAGTTACCGCAGGCCGGGGCAGCAGCGTTGGTGAGGCAGGCGGTCGCGGCGGTGGAGCTGGTAGCGCGGGTGGCTTGGGTGCGGAAGTGGCTGCAGGCGGAGAGATCGGCGGGCGCGGCGCGGGCGGCATTACCGGCGCAGGAGCTGGAGGTCTGGGGGCGGCCCTGACCCTCACGGTCGAGACCGTCGGCCTCAGAGCTGTCCTCGGTGTACTCGGTGAGGCAGGTCTCGGTACACGGCTCGGTGGCGCGGTCACCAGCGCCGCCACCTGGCGAACCATTTGCGCTGCCTGGTGCGATTCTGGCGTCGGCACGGTCCTCCCGCCAGACCGTGCTGCGATGCGGACCGGAGAGCGGCGGACGACCGCCGCAACCGCGGGATGCGAGGGCTTGGGCGTCGGAGCGCGCGCGATGCGCACGGTAGGAGTCCCGGGAACCGGCACGATGCCGGTCGGCCGTGCTACCACAAACTGCTGCGCGTGACTGTACGGCGTCCATCTGTCCCGGATATATGCTTGTATCCGCCAGTAGTAGACCTGCGGACCAACCACCTTGAGTGCGTAGGAGGTCCCCAGCGATAGGCGTGTGAGGATCGGATGCCGGAAGACGGCGAGGTTCTTTGAAATATGCCGTCCAGCTGCGACTTGCACCCGATACACCAGCGCGCGGGGCACTGCGCTCCAGCGCAGGTGCACCATCTGACCGGAGACATACTGGTACCGGTGCTGCAGGCCGGTGCTCGACAGAGCCAGCGCAAGCGGGCCCGGTGGCCGGTTGGTCCGTGCACGATGCCCCAACACCACAAAGAGCGCCACAGCCAGCCCCAGCACCGCCGCACTGCCAAGCGTTTGCCCGACAAATGCCCTCCGTCTCGGAGCAGTCCGACGCTCCGCCATCCTCGAGGAAGGCGGAGCAGCGACACGTTCAGCCGAAGCGGGAACCGCCGCTCTGGCCACGAGCAGTGAACGATCGTAGGCTGCCCGCCGCTCGGGGTCGAGCAGGAGATCCTCTCGAATCTGCCGGGTGCGCTCCCACAATTCATGCGAGCGCTGAGGAGCGGCGTAGGCCAGCAGGGCGGCTTGATCAGAGAGCCGCCGCAGGGCAGGCGCGATCTCTTCTCTTGGGGCCGTTGGCTCCAGCCCCAGGACCTGATAGTGGTTGCGCTCTATCATCTGAACCGCCACCAGTGTCGGCCGGCCTTGTGGGCCGCGGACTTCTCGGCTGTCTTGTACTCGCTGCCGGATGCGAGGTTGGCAATGTACTCCTTGAGGAGGTTGGCATGCTCTTCCGCATACAGTGCCCGCCGCTCGAGCTCGGAAATCAACCGGTCCTTCGCCGCGATCTCGCGGTTGCGGGCATCAATCTGGTCCCCAAACAGTTGATCCAGCCGATTAAAAAACTGGATGACTGCTAGATCGTGCCGGGTCATGGCTGTCTCCAGCTCGATAGGAGCGGATGGTGCAACCGAAACGGCTGCAGACGGGCTGGGGGCCGCTTCATCGGCTATGGTAGGTGCCGATTCTCCTGCTGCCCCGTTGACGTTTACTTCTCCCGCATGGCTCACGCCTTCCTCCTCTCGAAAAGGTTGACCAGAGCACGGACCGACTCCAACTCGCGCCGGGCACAGATGAAAAACGCAGCCCGCCAATCCGGGGGCGTAGTGGTCCCTTGTATGCAAGGGTACTGAAGATTTGGAGAGGAGTCGAGGGTGGCGAACGGCGTGTGGCGGAAGAGGCTTGCGTTATGTTGACAGGCCTTCTAGGGCACTTTGCCGTCGTTTGGGCGTCTCCGGAGACCCAGATTCCTAACCATGCCAGGAGGTGCCTACGATTTGACCGGGCTTTTCACCCGGTGTCCACAACTTCATCCACAAACTTCTCCACAGCGTCATGCTTCTTCCTGCGCTCGCCTCTCCGGGCTCCAAGCCTGTCTTGCGCGCCTCGGGCTTCGCCGGTCCGGCTCGGAAAGCGGTGGCTAGAAGAGGAAACCCTCAGTCCCCTCTTCCTCATGAGGAAGAGGGGACTGAGCGGTGATGCTGCTCACAATACGTTGCCGCTCACCGTAACGTTGGTACTGAGACTGTCCACCCGATCGATTGCGTTAGGGACGGCAAAGGTATTGTTCGTGATCCCCACGGTGTGCGAGTCGGTGAGCGCCACGCCGACATAGGAACCACACTGGCCGTTGGTGAAGTTGACCGTGTTGCCGGAGACGCTCACATTGTCGGCCCGTGTGAATTCAAACCCGTTGCCGTAGGTGAGTAACTGGTTGTTCTGTATCGTATACCCGGACCGGTACACGCCTGCCGGGGGCAGCACCTGGATGGGCGCCACGCAGGTAAGGAGAGGTCCGTTCTCCACGTTGCCACTCACCGTGACGTTGCCGACCGTCGAGCCGCCCACCCCCCAGTTGGAGAAGAGTGAGAATCGCATGGGACCAAGGGTGTTGTTCAGGATCTGGACATTGCGGCCATACTCCCAGTTGTAGTCCAGCTCGATGTCCACCGCATCCCAGGCCACGTTCCCGATGTACGAGTTCTCGAGCACAAAGCCGTCGACGTCGGTCAGACCAAAGCCCACGCGCCCATTGCGCTCGAAGTGGGAGCTGCGCACCACGATGTTGCGATTCGGCGGGTCACCGGGGCAGTCGGTGCAGCGGCTGTCTTCCTGCGCCTCGACAAAGTCACCGTAGACGTCGTAGATCTGGACATTGTCAAGCGTGCCCCCCTGGACACTGCCGAAGTCGATGCCGTGCTGCCATTCGAGTGCGGCGTTATATGCAGCCATAGTCGCTCCAGCGTTGGGGTTCGCGCCGCGCACGATCATGTTCTCCAGGGTGATGTTGCTGCCCCCCTGGATCATCCAGTTGGAGCGATAGGAGGTGCCCTGAGTCAGCGCCTTGAAGGTCGAGCCGTTGCCGTTGATGACGAGGTTGTTGCGGCCGGGAAGGAAGAGGGAGCCGTCCTGTCCATAGCAGCCATTGGCCGGGAAGTTGATGGTTGAGCCATCCGGCACCGTGGCGAAAAAGCTCATCAGCTGCTGCTCCACGGTGGCCGAGCAGTTGCTGGGAATGGAGGCAGGCACGGTGTAGACGTTGGAAGCCGTCGTCGCCGTGGGGGTAGGAGACGCCGTGGGTGTTGGGGTTGCCGTGGCTGTCGAGGAGGAGGTGGGTGTCGGGGTCGCTGTGGCTGTCGACGAGGACGTGGGTGTTGGGGACGCGGTCGGTGTTGGCGTGGACGTGGGCTTCGGTGTCGGCGTTTTGTGATTGAAGTATGATCTGCCGCTCCCAGCAGCGCTCGTGGCGGACGCAGCAAAGCCCAGTTTCAAGCCCATGGTGCGGTTGAGAGCAAAGCTGGCGACGAGGAGGAAGCCGCAGAGGAGCCCTATGGTGTTACGCATTTGTCCGTACCTTTCCCAGTGCATGATCAGAGAGGATCGTTGGCAATGGAGATGGAGCGCGGCCACGGAAGACCGCGCCGCGGGGATGAGACCCCGCGCTACATTGCCGGGTACCCTCTGGGTGACGCTCCCTGAACGCGCCTCGTGACGGTTTCCCGCGGTATGCCCTGTTTCAGAGCAGTAGGCGCGCGCTCAAGCGTGATGGCGTGCGTGCAGCGAGGAGCACAATTAGAGCACACCACACGTGCAAAACGGTGAGGAGCGCATAAACCTGGCGGTTGATTATCGGGGAACCGGTTGATGAACCTCCTAGTTACCCCCGAAGTAGACCATCAGTGGTACGGTACACTGATGGACCGAACTGGTCCAGCCTGTCGAATCTGGGAGTGGAAGCCGCAGGTGATTATGTAGACAAGGGAACTTGCGCACTGGACTCGGAGTTGGCGCGAGGGTGTTCGACCAGATAGACCGACCAAGGCGGGACTTATCCACAATGCCGGCCGGATTATTCGGTTTTCCACATCTTTATCCACAGAGTCTTCCACCACAGCCGGCCTCGTTGGCCGGCCAAGCAGCCAGATAGGGCTCAGGAGCTGCCCGGCAGCACGGCGGAGCTCTGAGGTTTGAGTACAGGTAGAGGGGGCCAATCTTGATAGAGCGAGTCCTGGTCACCGGTGGCGCCGGTTATATTGTCTGGGCACCCAAGTACTCGGACGTGGATTCCATTGTGGAGAACGGCCGGCGCCGGCAAACGGCTGGAGTCGCGCCCCGGCTTGCAGAATTCGCAACGGCCACCAGGCGCCGATGACTGAGAAGGTTTCCGGTGCTCGGCGATCCCAATTCGTTCTTTTTGAGTATGTCGTTGTCCAGTGAAAATGTCACCCCTAAGCGTTCCGTGAATATGTCACCGTCATGTCTTTGTAGCGTCTCTTCTTCCAGGGATGATCGGCTGCGGGGCGACGAGGGGTGGGGATATGTTGACGG
>Ga0207416_1000274_pt1 | contig 92984 bp, 80 predicted proteins | sample PaiPotPPM11metaG_FD_184107 | JGI IMG/M metagenome (GOLD analysis project Ga0207416, IMG submission 184107) | Iron sulfur acid spring bacterial and archeal communities from Banff, Canada, to study Microbial Dark Matter (Phase II) - Paint Pots PPM... ... | reverse complement strand
CTGGAAGAGACCGTTGCCGCCTGGAACGAGGACCCCACACCCTTCGTCTGGGGCGGCAAGCGCAAGGAGCGTCGGGACCGGGCGCGACAACGCCGGCTGGGTGGCTCGCCCGCCGTCCTGGCCAACCACCAATCAAATGCGGCATGACCCACTAGGAGATCTGTGAATGCCATTGTTTCACCGTAAGTCGGAGGAAGAGAAGCGGGAGGACGAGGAGCAACGACGCCAGCAGGCCGAAAACCAGGCTCTGCAGGAGACCAGGTTCGCCGAGGAGCAGGCGATACGCGAGGCCAGTCTTGACTCGTTGCAGCGAGGGGGTATTCCGATCGAGGCGCAACGACGCCTGGACGATCTGCGCCAGAGGGGCGGATCGTTCTTTACCTCAGATCTAACGGTCAATGAGTTCGTTCTCGCCCGGCAGTCCGGTCTTGAGCCACTATCGCAAGTCATGGGCTGCTCTATCTATCACGTTGGATGGCAGCGCATGCCTGGTTCCTCATACTTCTCCTCCTCCCAGGAATTGCGCGTTGTGAGTGAGGCATTGAATCACGCGCGCGCTCTTGCGTTGGGACGTCTCTCCGAGGAGGCTCAGCGCATTGGAGCCAATGCCGTCATCGGCGTGCACGTGAACCGCTCCTCCTACGATTGGGGCACCCACCTCATCGAGTTCAATACGGTTGGGACCGCTGTGCGCGTCAAGGGTGCTGCGGCAGCTGGCCGTCCTGGGTTGACCAATCTGTCGGGGCAGGACTTCTGGAAGCTGCATCAGTCCGGCTACTGGCCGCTCGGCGTGGTTGCGGCCAGCACTGTGTACTACGTCGTGGCGAGTTGGCAGACCCGAGCAGCCGGTGGATGGGCCAGATGGTACAACCAGGAGCTCGGCGATTTTACCCAGGGTCTCTACACGGCCCGACACCTGTGCATGGGCAAGGTATGGGATCAGGCCTCCGAGTTAGGCGGGGGCGGCATCGTCGGAATGCAGATCGAGCAGAGCGAGGAGGAGTATGAGGTCGAGCTGGCCAACGACCAACACCGAACCGACATGATCTTCACCTTCCACGCCATCGGCACCGCCATCGCCGAGGTGTCGGATCGCCCGCATGTGCCCACGGTGTATGCGGGTCTCAGCCTCAAAGGATAGAGACGAACTGCCGCCACTCCGGCCGCGGCCAAAGAGATCAGAGGAGAGCACGATGACTTACGACCCGACATCTATGGCAGGCGTACCCACTCACGGACGGGAGCGCATGGAGCGCGCCCGACTTGCCGAACAGCGAGGATTCTTCACGAGTGACCTGTCCGTCAACGAATTCTTGCTGGTGAAGCAGGCCGGCTTCGACCCGCTCGGTCTGGTAGTCGGCAGCTCGATCTACCATATCGGCTATCAGCAAGCCAATTGGAACCAGAATCAGGAGATGGCTGTGCTCACCCAGGCCATGTACCATGCGCGCGAGCTCGCCATGACCCGCATGGAAGAGGAGGCCGATCAGCTGAGCGCGGACGGGATTGTCGGCGTACGCCTGGAGGTCGGGCGCTACGAGTGGGGCGAGCATCTGGCCGAGTTCATTGCCATCGGCACCGCTGTCAAGCACCGAGCGGGAGAGCTCCATCGGGCTCCCAACGGCCGTCCCTTTACGAGTGATCTGTCCGGCCAGGACTTCTGGACGCTGCTAAGTGCGGGTTATCGCCCGGTGGGCCTGGTAATGGGAAATTGCGTGTATCACGTGGCGCACCAGGGCCTCCGCGGGTGGTTCAAACAGATCGGACAGAACCAGGAGATGCCAAATTTCACGCAGGCGCTATACGACGCGCGCGAGCTCGCCATGGAACGCATGCAAGCCGAAGCCGAGCAGGTTAAGTCCGAGGGCATCGTCGGCGTTCAGATCCAGGAAAAGAGCCATGGCTGGGGCTCGCATGTCATCGAATTCTTCGCCGTCGGCACCGCCGTGGTTCCCACCCGAGAAGATCACCAGATCCAGCCTCCTACCCTGATTCTGCCGCTGACCGACAACAGCTAACTCGGCCTTCTTCGGCCAGGGGATCCGAATGGCTCTAGCCTGGCTAGGCGCCGCGTTCATCCTCGGTGTTGTCCTGGGAGACACGGCTCCGCTTCCGGCCATCGCAGCCCTCTCGGTCGCTGCAGGTCTCGTGGCGGGCGCTGTCCTCCTGCGCGCCAGGCAGGTAGGTTTCTGGCTCCTGGTGTTAGCCGCTCTCTGCCTGGGCCTGGCCCGTTCTCCCCGACCCGAGGGCACGGCCTCGCCCGGCGACTTGAGGTACTACAACGGCCATGTGGTGACGCTTCACGGGGTCATTTCAGCGGAACCGGACGTCCGCGATACCGGCATCATCTACGTCGTCACGGTCGACGGGCTGTCGGTAAATGGAAGTCTGAAACCGGTGTTAGGTCGGCTGGAGCTTCGAACCCCGCGCAGCCAGCAATTCGACTATCAGGATGCGCTGTCTCTGCAAGGGAGGCTCGTAGAGCCCCAGAACCTGTCGGCATTGCCCTATCGCGACATTCTGGCTCGGAGAGGCATCTATTCACAGATGAGCTTCGTGCGCGTGGTAGATCTCGGTCCCACCGAGTCGGGATGGCTTGGTTGGCTGGTGCCTCTGCGTCAGCATCTGGAACAGAGCGTCGATTCGTGGCTGCCCGAGCCGGAGGCCGCGCTGCTCATTGCCATCACACTCGGAGCACGCAGCGCGTCTCTGGGCGATCTGGCTCCAGTGCTCATCGCCACCGGCCTCATCCACATCATCGCCATCTCCGGAATCAAAGTGGCCCTGGTCGCCGGTACTTTCTACCAGCTAGCTCGGCTCGCGCGTCGCCGACTGCTCTCCCTTCTCGTGCCTCTGGCTGGTCTCCTCGCATACGTGCTCCTGACCGGTGCAACGGCATCCGGCGAACGCTCGGCTCTCATGTGGACCATGGTTTTCATCGCCGTCTACCTCGGTCGAGAAACCGTCGCCCTTGTATCACTGGCCTTCGTCGCGGCCCTCATGGTAGCCGTCGACCCCTCTCTTCCCTGGGACATTGGCTTTCAGCTTACGACGGTTGGCACGCTTTCCATCGTCGCTCTCACCACCCCATTGACGCGCTTCCTGGCGTACGTTCCTCCGCCCTTCCGCGAGGCATTCAGCGTGACCGTCGCCGCACAAATTGGCACACTCCCGATCGTCATCCTCGGGTTTCATGTTGTGTCCCTCACCGGCCCGGTTGCCAACGCGCTCGTTCTTCCGCTCCTGCCGATCCTCATTGCGCTCGGCTTCCTGGTAGGATTCCTTGGCGGCTTGAGCATGATCGCCTCACCGCTCGCGGCCCTTGCCTATGCCCTGCTCCATGCCGTCATCTGGCTCTCGACCGAACTCGCGGCGCTGCCGCTCGCCCTGCCGGTAGACTCGCTCCCGCCGCTTCTAGTGGCCATCTATTACGCCCTCTTGGTGCGGGTCCAGATCGTCATCCTACGGCGAGCGAACTGGGCGCCGGTCGGGCGAATGCCCGCCCGGCTGCGGGAGTTTGCGCTGGCTCTGCTCGTCGGTGCCTCGGCCCTCACAATTTCGCTGACCTACGCCCACGATAGTCCCGGCGCGCGTCTGTACTGGCTCGGAGCTGACCAGGCAATGTTGGTGCGGAGCCAGGGAATGACTGCGCTGATTGATGGCTCCGCTCGCCCCTTCGTGCTGCTGGAACACCTCGAACGCGTTCTGCCTTTCACCACGCGGACCATCGATCTCGTCGTGGTGACCGACCCACGCTCACGCAATGTAATCGGACTCCAGGAACTCCTGGCGCACTACGGCGTCTCAGAGGTGCTGGATGTGGGAGCCGAGTACCCCTCCGGAACGTACGCGAGCTGGCGCGGTCAGCTGCGTGATCGACACATTCCCACCTATCGACTCCGAACCGGAGTGTCCGCAGCCATCGGCGCCGTCCAGCTCACATCCATTGGTCCTGCTGCGCTCTACCCCGTTCCACAAGACTGCATCGGCATGCTGCGCCTTTCCACGGCAGGCCGGAGCGTCCTTCTGGCGGGCGCCGCGAGTCCTCGCGAACAGCAGGAGGCCCTCTTCCGCCCGGTCAAGCTACGGGCCGACACATTGCTGATCGGCGACGCCGGCTCGATCTTTCCGAGCTTCCTTCGCGCGGTAAGTCCCCATATTGTGGTGACAGCAAAGACGGCGCGTGCAAGCAACCGGGCGAGGGTTCTTGCCGACGACGAGCTGTTCTCACTCGATCTGTAAAGCGGTTGTCCTTCTGCAAAACCACGGCGAGTCATTGCACGGCGAGGTAGGGACGGGGCGCCAAGGAGGGCCACCTCTCCGGCCCCCTTCCCTACAGGCTAACAGTACTACGTTTGTTTTCCTGGGCCGCAACACGCAGCGTTAGCGCCGTATTGCCTCGGCAATTCGCCTCTCAAGCAGTGGCGTGTTCGCGGGCGTACCGATCCAGGTTCGCCAGTTCCTCGACGTACAACTTACGCAGGACGCCCGGAGCGAACGTGCGCTCGAAGAATCCGCCGATGCCGACTGCGCCCTGCCAATGCGTCTCGATTCGGACGCGGCTGCCGCTGCCTTGCGGCGTGACGGTGAAGGTCGTCACCAAACTGGAGTCGAGATCTGACTCGGTCAACACGCTGCCGGGCGAAGGTTCGGTCACCCGCATTCTGTAGACGCGGTCCCGCATGCCCGCCTTGAGCCGGAATCGTACTACGGTGCCCTCGCCTACGCCGCCAGCCTCCACCTCAAAGTTCGAGAAGGCTGGCGGAAGAAACCGTGGGTGGTGCTCGCGATAGTCGGCGATGTAGCGATACACCTCCTGCGCCGGAGCCGCCACATCGCCCTCTGCCGCTAAACGTATCTCCGCCATGTGTCAGTATCCTTTCACTCGCCCGCCTCTCCAGGTTGATGGTGGGCACACCGTGTGAGACGCCGCCGCGCATCGTGTTGTAGAGTCACCGCGCCCCACTCCCGGCCATCATACCGCGATTACTCTCAGCAATAGGCCAAGATGCGTGCGCCTTGAGTCTTGAATGGGAAGGGGTCGATTGCGAACACGTCCAGGACACCTGACCCTCCGGCCAGAGCCTCTATCTGACGGCTCAGAGCTCAATGCTCATCGCTGCTATGGTAAAAAGTCATGGCGGATGTGATCAGAACCCGGCGACGAAAGCCTCCCAAGCCGCCCGTAACAGTGGAAGTCCGGCTGGGAGATTGGGCAACACGCGGCTCGGTCGGCGCGGAGCTGGAGGGCCGACATATCCTGGTGGATCGAGGCATTCCGGGCGAGTCGGCGGTCGCTTTGGTTGACCGGCGCCGCGCGCCCTGGCGTGGTATAGCCCTTGAGATCCTCCTGGCCTCACCGGATCGCGTGGCCCCGCCGTGCGCGTACTTCTTGCAGAACTGCGGAGGCTGTCAATGGCAGCATTTGTCGTACGAGGCGCAGCTAAAGGCCAAGGGCCGGCTGGTCGACCGCGAAATGCACACGGCAGGCGTAGATGCCCGCGTGGCAGAAGTTCATCCCATGGCTAACCCCTGGCGTTACCGCCGGACGGCAGCCATCGCCCTCGGTTGGGAGGCCGGCTTTCGTCCGCAGGGTCGCCGGGGGATCGTGGAGGTTCATGATTGCCTCATCAGTCATCCACTGATCGGGCTGTTGGCGGACCGGCTAAACCGACTCCTGCAATCTCGGCTACTACCGTGCTATCACGGCAAGATCTGGCTGGACTGCACGGTCGTGGGCATGGATCACGATCCCGGCCTGCAGATCCTCATTCAGGGGATCGAAGGCCTCACGCTGGAGAGTCATCCTGAGCTACCGGACGTAGCGCGAACCTTGGGCTCGATCGAGGGCGTATGGTCTGTGGCATATCGCCACCGGTCGGGCGAGCCTCGCCCGCTGCTGGGGGATCTCATGAGCACGATTGAGGTCGCAGGCCGTCCGGTGTATGTACCGGCAGGATCATTCTTTCAGACGAACATCCAGATGCTCTTGCTTGTCCTTCGTCGCATGTCGGAGGCGTTGGGCAGTCGGCATGTCGGTTCTGCCGCAGACATCTACGGTGGCGTTGGCACGTTGGGCCTAGCTCTTGCTCCGCAGGTAGACACGATGACGTTGGTGGAGCTCGATGCGCTTGCCGTCTCAGCCGCCCGCCGTACAGCCGCGGAATGGAAACTCGACAACGTCAGCTGTGTGCCTCTGCACGCAGAACGAGCGCTTCCGGAGCTGCCTCCCCTCGACCTTGCCATCGTGGATCCGCCTCGCTCGGGACTTGGCGAGCGGGTGGTGACGTCCCTCGTCGCGAACGGAGCGCCTTTCGTCTTGTACCTGTCGTGCGCTCCCGCCTCCCTCGCCCGGGACCTCGCCAGCCTGCAGACAGCCGGATATCGGGTCACGACACTCGAGATATTTGACTTTTATCCGCACACCTATCACGTTGAGAGTCTCGCCATCCTCGAACGATGACGTTCGTTCTCGCGTCTGGGTCGCCGCGTCGTCGGGAACTGCTCAGCCGATTCGGCCTCCCATTCGCCGTCGTGCCTGGCCGGTCCGCAGAACGGGCTCCCATGCCAGGAGAAGATCCGGCTGACTATGCTTTGGCGTTGGCCGGCGATAAAGTCGCGGAGGTTTCCATACGCTGTTCCGACGATGCCGTCATCCTGGGTGCCGACACGGTGGTGTCAGTCGATGGAGTGATTCTCGGCAAACCGGCGGACGCGGGCGATGCTGCTCGCATGCTATCGATGCTTCGCGGTAGGGCGCACACGGTTGTGACCTCCGTAGTCGTGCGCTGTGGTACGGATCACACCGGCTCGGTGGCTTCTGAAGTGGTCATGCGGGACTTCACAGACGCCGAGCTGGAGACATATGTAGCCACGCGTGAGCCCATGGATAAAGCCGGTGCCTACGCAGTGCAGGGCTTGGGCGGCCGGCTAGTGGCCGCGGTCCATGGCTGCAAGGAGAATGTGATTGGACTTCCACTCTGTTTGACGTACGAGCTGCTACTCAGCTGTGGCCTCCTTGAAGAGTTGCCCCCGGATGCGTGCTGTACCCACGACGAAGAAAAATCATAGCCGCAGTCCATGGCATGCTCGCTGATCAGGCGCTAACTAGCCTGTACGCCGATTATTCGTAGGCCGTCCGCTCCGTCCGCCGGGCACCCTGGGGTGCCCTCTTGGACTGCTTGGGTGCCGCATGCAATCAGCATCCGCTGGGCGGCCCGCCGGGCGCGTGAATTCTCCGGGCCAGGTATCCATAACGCTTGAAAACGTGGAAAGACGGGGTGGCCAACGTCCACTGGAAATCCACGGCCCGTACACGAATTTGAAAACGTTGTCCACAGCGCCCTACATGATTCGGCATCTGATCCGGCTGCGAGGCACACGAGGGCAAAAAGTCCGACGTTATGGTCAAGCAAATCATGCCGAACCGCCTCTTTGTGGCGAATTTCCGCCTGGTTTGCGCCAAAACAGCCGTTGCGCCGTCGGCCCGGCTCCTCTAAGGTACTAAGGCCTACCCCGCCCCACATACTTTCCTAAGCCAAGAGGCCCGTGTGACCGAGTCGCTTGATGTCTACCCATTGCCTGTGTCGGAGTCAGGTCCAGACGGCCCTTGCTTTGCACCAGGAGAGATCGCGACGCTTTCCTGCAGCCGTTGCAAAGAGCAGCGGCTCCCGTGGGAACTGCGAACTTTTGGTGACAAGTCAATCTGCATTTCGTGCTTTAAGGCAACGCTGGAGCTTGCGCGCGCGGCCATCAAAGTCATGCCCACTGACGAGCCGAGCCGCCTGTGCCGCAACTGTCGCGCGCTTCAGAATCCTTCCCTCGGCAGCGCATGGTGCAGTGTCACGGAGCTGACCGACGAGCGCGCACGCATCTGTGCCAACTTTGTTCCTCTAAAAATGGAACAGACCAAAGTCCGGCTCTCCGAGGGGCGCGTGCGCGCCCTCCACGTCTGGCAGGCAGCGGTGGAGCAGCTCCGTTCGATTCTCGGTGAAGAGAACTTCCAAACCTGGTTCGGCCAGGTGGAGGTCGTTGCTCTGGAGGACGGCAAGCTTGTTTTGGCGGCGCCGGACGAATCTACCCGGGACTGGCTGGAGCAACGACTGCAACCTGCCGTTTGCACTGCCTTGGAGATGGCCGGTTATTCACACCTGTCACCCGCGTACACGCTGGAACCGACCGAAATTGCAGCACAGACGGTAGGCGAATCCGACCATAAGTCGAAGGCCAGGGCCGGTTTCAATCCGCATTACACCTTCGCCGAGTTCATCGTCGGCTCGGGCAATCGGTTGGCACATGCTAGCGCCCTGGCGTGCGTCGATAAGCCGGGCCAGGCATACAACCCACTTGTGATCTACGGTGGAGTTGGCGTCGGGAAAACGCACCTTTTGCAGGCGATCGGCCAAGAGGCAATCGATCAGGGCCGAGGCGAGGTCCTGTATACAACCTCGGAAACCTTCACCAACGAACTCATTTTTGCCATTCGAGACGGCTCGACAGGCCAGTTTCGCAACCACTATAGGGGTGTCGATTATCTCCTCCTGGACGATGTCCAGTTCATCGCCGGCAAAGAAGCTACTCAGGAAGAGTTCTTTCACACCTTCAATACCTTACATCAGGCCGGCAAGCAGATTGTTCTCACTAGCGACCGGCCTCCTTCCGAGCTGCGGGTGCTCCAGGATCGACTCCGTTCGCGTTTTGCGTGGGGCCTCACCGCAGACATGCAGCCTCCGGACCTGGAGACCCGAATTGCCATCGTGCGCTCCAAAGCCGAGATCCGGGGGCGCCGGCTCCCCGAGACGGTAATCAATGACCTGGCTACGCGGGCAAGCACAAATGTGCGTGAGCTAGAAGGTGCGCTGAATCGCGTGCTGGCGCTGGCCGATCTGCTGGGGACAGAACCCTCCATGGACACTGTGCGGACGGTGCTAGGAGACCCAGATGTTCGACCTCGGGGTTGCCGGCCGGACGATGTGCTCCAGGCCGTGTCCGTCTACTATCGTCTCCGAACGTCGGAGCTGGCCGGGCCGCAGCGGGAGCGTGGCGTGGCATACGCCCGACAGATGGCCATGTATCTCCTGCGGGAGGAGGCGAAGCTGTCACTCGTAGATGTGGGGAACTATCTCGGGGGCCGGAATCACAGCACCGTGATCTACGGTTGTGACAGGATCGGTAAGGAGATACGCCGGAAAGGGAGGGTCCGGCAAGACGTGCAGGCTATTCGACAGCTTATCTACGGCGCCGCCTAAGGCGTCAGATCGACCTCGGAGTCAAGCTGGCTAATAAAGCGGGTCAGAATGGCCACCGAAGCGTCGACGTCGTCCAGGGAAAGGACCTCCGAAGCGGTGTGTAGATAGCGGGTTGGCACGCTTATGAGCCCTGTCGCCATGCCGCTCCGGCTCAATTGCATGACATTCTGGTCGGTGCCCGTTCCTCGGGGTTGCGCTTCAACCTGATATGGAGTGCCTTCAGCCTGTGCCGCCTCAACCAGCCGCTCGAAAATTCGCGGATTGGTATTTGGCCCCCGCGTGAGAACCGGACCTGCCCCGACGCGTACGTCGCCGAGCTCGGTCCTGGACGTCTGCGGGTGGTCGGATGTCCACGTCACCTCGACCGCGATGCCGATCTCCGCGTCCGTCTGATATGAGCTGACCTTGGCCCCGCGCAGTCCAATTTCCTCCTGGACACTCGATGCGGCATGGACGGCAACCTGCGGCTTGGTGTCCGCCACGGCCCTAAATGCCTCGGCGACGATGTAGGCACCTACTCTGTCGTCGAGTGCAGCCGACGCGACGAGGCTGCCTTGTAGGCGATCCAATCCATGCGCTCTGCCTCCGGCATCTCCAATGCTGATCAACTCTTCGGCTTCCGCCCGGCTGGTTGCGCCAATATCGATCCACATGTTTTTCAGCTCAGGGGCTTTTTTCCGCTCGTCTTGTTCGATCAGGTGAACGGGCTTGCGGCCGAAGACGCCGATGACAGGCCCATTTCTCGTCAGGATCCTCACCCGGTTGCCGGCCAGCGTCGAAGCATCGAACCCCCCGATCCCGGAGAAGTAGAGGAAGCCATTGTCGTCGATGTACTTGATGACGAAGCCTATCTCGTCGATGTGCGCATCAAGCATTACTCGCGGCCGGCCGGAAGCGTTGAGAACGGCGATGCTGTTCCCCAGTCTGTCGGTTGTGATGCTATCGGCGGCGGCTCCGACCCGTTCTCGCCAGATGTGCTGGGTCTGCTCCTCGTATCCGGATGGGCCGGTCGATTCCACCAGGCGCTGAAAAAACGCGAATTGCTCCTCGTCCATTGCTTATCCCTCTCCACGCTCTGCCGTCATCGTGCGTAGTCGTCCGCGGACGCTCTCGGCAAAGCCATCACAACTATAGGCTCACGGTTTGTAGGGTTCCAATGTCGGCAAGTCTCGGACCCCGACCTGCAGAAGTCGCGCGTGCAAAATCCTCGGAGGCCGGTTTCGATGAGGCTGCAAAAGCAGCCCCAGGCCCAGGATCCAGAGGAATAGGGCTGACGCGATCAGCCACCTGCGCATCATCGATCTCGACTCAGACTCTGAAAAAGCGGCCGAAGCTTGCTTGCTGTGGCGCTCAACAACTCGGGTATGACTTTGACCTCCGCCAGGACCGGCATGAAGTTGGTATCACCATTCCACCGAGGCACAACATGCATGTGGATGTGATCTGCTATTCCAGCCCCCGCGACTTTCCCCTGATTGATGCCCAGATTGAGTCCATCGGGATGCATCGATTCGGTGAGGGCCCGTACCGCGACCTGAGCCGTCCTGAACATCTCCGCTCCGACCTCAGAATCCAGATCCTGGAAGAACCCGGTGTGCTGGTACGGAGCCACCATCAAATGCCCGGAGTTGTATGGGTAGAGGTTGAGCATGACAAAGCAGCGTTCGCCGCGATAGACCACGTGGTTCCTGTCGTCTTCGCGCTCGCGCGCCACGGTGCAAAAAAGACAACCGCGCTGCGGTTCAGGTTGCTGAATGTAGGCTATCCTCCAGGGCGCCCAGAGCTGCTTCATCTGGTTTCGATTTCCGTCGGCTGCAAGGCGATTATAGAGCGGCCATGGCTTGGCGTCGCCTATAATTGGCGCGATTCATTGGTAGAGGGAGGGGCGGATCAGAACTACGAAGGCCCCGAATCACTCGCCATACCTCTCCATCGTAATTCCTGCATACAACGAGGAACGGCGTCTCCCCCCGACGCTGGATCGACTTTACACCTACCTTCGGCAGCAGCCCTACGATTGGGAGATCCTGGTCGTGAGCAATGGCTGCACCGACGACACCGATGGAGTCGTGCGACGGGCCGCTTGCAACATTCCCAACCTTGAGCTGATCAGTGTGCCGGAGCGAGGCAAGGGCTTGGCCAGCAAAGATGGGGCTCTTCGCAGCCGGGGAGAGGTCGTGTTTCTGTGCGATGCCGATCTTTCGATGCCTCCTGAGGAGCTGGCAGCCTTTCTCACGGCGCTCGAGTCCGCGGACGTCATTGCCGGCTCACGCGAGGCTCCGGGAGCTCATCGATACGATGAACCCTGGTACCGCCACGTCATCGGCCGGGGTTTCAACTATCTTGTTAGATTGCTGGCGGTCCCAGGTATCCAGGACACGCAGTGCGGATTCAAGGCATTTCGACGAAACGTGGCTCGGCATCTGTTCGGGAAGCAAATGCTGGTCGGGTTCGGCTTCGACGTGGAGCTGCTCTTCCTCGCGCGAAAGTTCGGCTATGCCATTAGGGAGCTGCCAATCGATTGGTACTTTGATGCCGATACCCGCGTCCGCCCCGGCATCGACTCCTTGCGTATGCTGGGCGAGGTCCTCTACATCCGCCTTGGCGATGCGCTCGGCCAGTATCGGGCCCGAGATGCTTCGCCCGGAACAAGGAGAGAAGACATTGGCGGATAGCCGTCCGATTGGCGTTTTCGACTCGGGCGTTGGTGGATTTACCGTCCTGCGCGCCCTGCATGATCTCTTTCCGCTGGAGTCCACCGTCTATCTTGGCGACCTGGCCCGATGTCCGTACGGCACACGCCCACAGTCGGAGGTCCGGCGCTTCGCGCTTCAGGTGGGCGACATTCTGGCCAACGAAGGAGTCAAACTCCTCGTCGTCGCCTGCAACACCGCTACAGCAGCAGCGTATGAGCACTTGCGTGATCGATACCCATTTCCGGTGGTGGGGGTCATCGGCCCCGGCGCGCGCGAAGCAGCCCGGCTGACCAGGAAGCGACGCGTCGCTGTCGTGGCAACCACCGGGACCGTCAATAGCGGGGCCTATCGTTCTGCGCTGCTTGCCGAGTGTCCGGATATGTTCGTGGTTGAGCGTCCCGCATCATGGCTTGTGCCGCTGCTTGAACGCGGGCCCATTGGTCGGGCTAGCGTGGCGGCAGAGCTTTCACCTCTCATGCTGAGCCTGCGTGGGCTCGACGTTGATGTGCTGATTCTCGGGTGCACCCACTTTCCCCTAGCCCGCGACCTGTTCGAGCAGGAAGCGGGTCCGGGAACAGTGATCCTCGACTCTGCGACGACCACCGCGAACGAGGTGGGCCGCCTTTTGCGCGAGTCGGCCATGCAAAGCGAAGGCCCGGCAGCCCATCGATTTCTGGTCACGGGGCCTGCCGAAGCCTTCGCTGAGCGCGCGCAGACAATGTTCCATGCATCACCCGTCATCGAAACCCTGGATGGCTTGTTGACCTTGACGCCCTGATCCAACAGGAACGAGACATGGCGCCGAACCAACAACGGGACCGCCATGACGGCAAGCAGCGGCTTGATGCTCTGGTCGTGGCGCGTGGCCTCGCCGAGACGCGGGGACGGGCCCAGGCGTTGATCATGGCTGGTGCGGTGACGGCGGACGGGAGGGTCATCACCAAACCCGGGACTCGTGTGGACGAGGACATCGCACTGGCCGTCACGTCGCAGGGACCGCAGTACGCCAGCCGGGGAGGACTGAAGCTGAAACATGGGCTTGATGAGTTCGGAGTGGACGTCGAAGGAATGGTCGTAGTCGATGTTGGCGCGTCGACCGGCGGCTTTTCTGACGTCTTGCTTGAAGCCGGCACCTCCCGGGTCTATGCCATAGATGTGGGGTACGGACAGCTTGCTTGGCGCCTGCGGAACGACCCTCGCGTTGTCGTCATGGAGCGGACAAATATCCGCAAAGTCGAGCGGCTGCCTGAGCCGGCTGACTTTGCGGTGGTCGACGTATCCTTCATTTCGCTCCGGCAGGTCTTGCCAAACCTGGAGCCACTCCTCAAACCAGGTGGCCACGCTGTGCTCCTCATAAAGCCACAGTTCGAGGCCGGCCGCCGTGAGGTGGGTAAGAAGGGTGTGGTACGTGATCCCGCTGTCTGGCGGAGCGTCCTGCAGAACGTTCTCCGTTTTGCTGCCGAGCGCGACTGGTCTGTTCTCGGTCTCACCCGTTCGCCCATTCGTGGGCCGGCCGGCAACGTCGAGTTCCTCGTGCATCTCGCAAAGGGACCCAGGTCGCGCTCGATCGACATCGATGCCGCAATCGACTGCGTGACTGCGCCGGCGAACTAATGCGATTGCTTCGTAAGCCTGCCGCTCCGTCGGTGGCCGGGCGCGTGAATAATTGGGGCTAATTCCGCCTAGCCGCATACTGGATGACTGGTAAACTCAGGCGTACATTTGTCCCATATCTCATACCCCCGCGCCCGAGACGAGGTTCCGTGCTACAGAGCGTCGCAATTCTCTATCATCCCGGCCGTCACCGGGCTATCGAAGAAGCCGAGTGGCTTGGACATCAGCTCCGCGATCGTGGCGTTGAGGTTTTTCTCGGCGATGGCTGGGACCCCCAGGTCGTCACGGGGATGTGCTGTGACCGAGATCTTCTGGTTGCCCTGGGCGGCGACGGGACAATCCTCCACGTGGCCCGACTTGCAGCTCCATTTGGAGTTCCTACCCTGGGCGTCAATCTCGGACGGGTTGGATTTTTGGCGGCGATGACACCCACCTCGCTTCATGAACAAGTGACGGCGCTGGTTGAGGGAGAATTCTGGGTTGAGGAACGGAGCATGCTGGACGTTGAGTGCGACGGAGATGGGGTGTCGGAGCGGTTTCTCTCCCTTAACGAAGTTGCAGTCGCCCGCGGCGTCTCTCCCCGGGCGGTGCACGTTGATACCTTCCTGGACGGCGAGGAGTTCATGACCTTCACAGCAGACGGCGTGCTGGTGTCCACCGCCACCGGGTCAACCGCTTACTCGTTGGCAGCCGGCGGACCGATCCTCTATCCCCGATCGACCGACTTGATGATTACTCCGGTGGCGCCTCATCTGCATATTGGGCGATCGATCATCGTTCCCGGCGCAGTACGGGTGGGACTTCGCCTCTCCAGTGAGCGCACCGCAGTTTTCAGCGTTGATGGATCCGACGAGCGCACCTTGACCCCAAACCATAGCGTACTGGTGCGACGCAGCGACATGGTGGCCCGCTTTGCGCGACTGGGACCGCAGACGTACTTTTATTCGGCTGTTGCCGAGCGATTGAAATAGCGCATGCTGACTGAACTCTCCATCGAGAACTTCGCGATCATCGATGCTCTGCGCGTCCGCTTTGACTCAGGTTTGACGGTGATGACGGGAGAGACCGGAGCCGGTAAGTCTATTCTGATCGACGCCTTACAGGTCGCGATGGGAGCGAGAGCTGGGGCTGAGGTGGTGCGAGACGGCGCACCTTTCGGCGCGGTGGAGGCGATTTTCGAGCGGCCGAAGTCCGGGAGACAAGAAGCCCTTGAGGCGCTGGCCGATGAGTACGGCCTCGATGCAGACGAGTGTTTTATTCTCAGACGCGAGCTGAACGCGGGAGGTCGCAGCTCGGGGCGAGTAAATGGCCGGACTGTCCCAATTTCCGTACTTTCTGCGTTTGGAAGTCTGCTTGTCGACCTCCACGGTCAATCGGATCATCTCTCGATTCTGCGGAGGGACCGACAGCTCGACGTTCTTGATCGATACGGCGGCCTAGCCTCGCTGCGATCCACCGTGGCCAATGCCCTTGATGAGTACGACCGCATGCGATCCCGCCTTCAGGAGCTCACCGAAGGCCAACGAGAAGCTCGACAGCGATTGGATCTCCTTCGTTTCCAGGTAGATGAGATCGAGGCGGCTCAGCTGCGGGCCGGCGAAGAGGAGGAGCTGGAGGCGGAGCGAAATCTCTTGGTCAACGCCGAGCGACTCACCCAGCTTTCCGCTGCCGCGTTTGAGGGATTGACCGGTGAGGCAGGAGGAGGACTCGAGGCGATACAGGTATCGTCCGTGTCGGTGCAGGAGCTCGTAGTCATCGATTCAGGAGTCGCAGAGCTGGCTCAGCGGCTGCAGGCGGTGCACTACGAAGTGGAAGACATTGCGCAGGAGCTGCGTCGGTATCGAGATGCCGTGGAGTATGACCCGCACCGGCTTGACGCAATCGAAGAGCGTATCGACACTCTGTCGCGCCTCAAACGCAAATATGGAGCGACCGTGCCGGAAGTTATTGCTTTCGGTGAGCGGGCCCGCGCCGAGATGGAAGAGGTTGAGAACCTGGACGAGCGTCTCGCCACGCTCCAGCGCCAGGTCGGCGAAGCCGAGCGCAGGACCGGAGGACTTGCCAGCGAGCTGTCACTGGCCCGCGGGAAAACCGCCGAGGGGTTAGTCGAAGCAATGAAGGAGGCGCTTCGGGGACTTGGGCTAAAAGGCACGCAGTTTGAGATTGAGCTTGTGCAGACGCCATCAACGCAGGGTTTAACCCTTCCGCCCGATGGCGCTCGCTACGCCTTTACTCATTCGGGCGTTGATAGCGTGACGTTCCTGGTCTCCTTCAATCCCGGCGAATCGATGCGCTCACTTGACAAGGTCGCGTCGGGGGGCGAAACATCACGATTCCTCCTGGCCTTGAAGAGTGTGCTCGCCGCGGCCGACGAAACGCCGACGCTGGTATTCGACGAGGTAGATGTGGGCGTGGGCGCCCGGGCCGGAACCTCCGTGGGGGAAAGGCTACGCGAGCTTTCCAGCGCCCACCAGGTTATTTCAATTACGCACCTCCCGCAGATCGCGGCTCTGGCCGATCATCACCTCACAGTGAGCAAAAAAGTGCGAAATGGCCGTGTTTCCGTGTCCGTTCGAAGCCTGGACACGCCGGACCGAATTATCGAGATAGCAGCCATGATGAGCGGCACGGGCACCGAGGCGGCTCGTCGCAACGCGGAGGAGTTGCTGGAAGCAGCTCAGCGAGCGCGCTAGCCCAAGTCATTGATACTGCCGGCGAAGTCACCTGGCCTCAGAGGTCGCCTAACAGAGGTCGCTCGGCCCAATTGCACAAGGTCTTGTAGGGGCCGGCCCCTACCGTACGCTTTCGCCAGCAGTATCAACGATTGACGCGCTCCCCCGCCCACCCCTCAAGCGACGGCTGGACATGAAGCGTGTCGAAGTTTCGGTAGGTCACACGACCTGGAGGTCCGCCGTGGATCTTCCTCACATTGCGTACCAACGTGACATCGACGTCGATGCGATTTTCCGATCGCCCCTCGCTGAAGTAGGCGGCTAGCCGTCCTGCCTGCTCCACGACATGAGGAGGCGCCGGGCCAACTGTGGACTGCAGAATAACATGGGCGCCGGTGCGCTCTCGAGCGTGCAACCACAGATCGTCGCGACGCGCGAGACGAAAGGTCACTTCTTCATTCTCTCGGGCGCTGCGTCCTACCAGCACAATATAACCGTCAAGGGAATAACGTGCCGGACCGCGCCGCTTCTTGAATTTCGATTTTGCCTGTGTGCCCCGGCCTCGCCGCCCCGGCTCGGAGGGCGGCGCTGATCTGGGGTCTGAATCGAGGAGGCCGGCCCGGAGATCGCGCAGATCCGCTTCTGAGGTGGCAATTCTCGCAAAGACGGCTGCCTCATCCAAGCGCGCAAGCTCCGCATCGGTGGCGGCCCGAAGTGCCGGCAGCCGCTTCTGAGCATCTCGCAGCTTGCGATACCGCCGAAATAGGCGTTCAGCATTCTCCGATGGGGTTAGCCGCGAATCCAGCGGAACGGTCACGCCGAGCTCCGGAACGACGAGCCGGTCGGACCCACGGATGATCGCATGTTGATACGCAAGCACGAGCTGTCCCCACTCCTTCACACCTTCGGCAGCCTGAGCAGCTTCCAGACCGCGCCGGAGTGAGTCGCGCTTGCGCTCCACCGTCCGCTTTTGTCGTTCCAGCTCCGCGAGCAACGCCAGTCGCGCCGGCCCGATGGCATCGACGCTTTCACCTCCGCCCAGCGCTTGCTCGACAGCCATGCTGATAGATCCGGTCTGCCGTAAGTCTGATACTCCGGCCGGGATGTAGGGTGCAACGTCCATGCGGCCACGGCGGTTGGTGAAGGTGCACGGCTGCCAGGCGCGGGTTTCATAGAGCGTGTACAGCCCAGCGGATGCAGCCGTGACTGCCTCAACGTCGACCTCTTGCATACGAGCTGTGGGACTCAGGCCGGCACGGAGAGCGATCTGTTCAACCAGGAACGGGCTGGCTCCAGGCAAGAGGTCCAACAAGCTCTCGCGCAGTAACGACTCGGGAGCCGCCGAAGCGAGCGCGGCCCGGAAAGTGTCGGTGTCTGTGCTTGGATCGACACGGGGACCGGAACTAAACAACGTGGGGTCGCGCTCCTGCGCTGGAGGCGGCTCATACGCAGCACCAGGGACGATGGGACGTACGCGACTCAGGCGCCTGGATATCGTTTTGAGAGCTCCTAAAATCCGGCCTGAGCTGTCGACCAGGATCACGTTGCTGTGCTTGCCCATGATCTCCACCACGAGTTGGATTTCATGGTCGCCCCGGCGGCAGGCCATTACAGCTACGCGCTCGTACGGGATCTGGGTAAGGGCCGAGATTCGGGCTCCGTTGAGATGTTTCCTGAGAAGCATCACAAAGGCGCTGGGACTGTCAAAGGCTTTGGCCAGCCGATTGCTCGCCAGATGCAGCCGCGCCTGGCGGGCGTCGGACGAGACGAGGAGCCAGTGCTCTGCCTCCCGGTAAATTGCCAGCCCCACCGAGGAAGAGGAAGGCTGTATTATTCTTTGTATCCGGCCGCCGCAGGTAGCCTCGCCCACCTCATCCACCGCGGCTGCCATGGTGAGTGTGTCAAACGGCATGCGTCGGGGCCTCGGGAGGAAGTATGCCCGCACCGAGATCGGTCGTGCGCAAGGCAGCCAGTCCTATTCTCCCTGTTGGTGGGAGCAACTTCGTAACCGCCCATCGGGTCCTCGGCGTCTTTGAGCCCGACACGGCTGCAGTCAAGCGGCTGGTGCGAGAAGCGAAAAGCAGCAACAAGCTCATCGATGTGAGCAGGCACCGCGAGGTACGCTCGGTCCTCATAATGGACACCGGCGACGTGGTTACTAGCTTTCTCACGCCGGAGGACCTGGCGCATCGCCTCGGGGGGCAGCTCGATATTACTGCTGAGTAAGGCAGCGGCTGCAGCTTACACGATCTCGGCGGGCGTTGACACTTCACTGGTCGGGACTTATACTCGGCTTGGACGGTACACTCCTCGCACCCTTCCTATTTTCCCCTTGGACGCTTGATATTGTCTTGCATGTCGGGGCCCTGCGCGTGAATCGCAGCACTACCTGGCGAACCCGGGAAGACTGCAGTCACGGCGCAAATGCACCTGGGACGGCGGGGTTTTGTCATCATGACGAGTGAACATCCACTGGAGCGAAATCTTGCTCTAGAACTGGTACGTGTCACCGAAGCAGCAGCGCTGCGCGCTGCGCGCTGGATGGGGAGAGGAGACAAGGAGGCTGCCGATCAGTCGGCAGTCGACGCTATGCGTGAAGCCTTGCGGTACGTCGACATGGATGGCGTCGTCGTGATCGGCGAAGGCGAGAAGGATGAAGCTCCCATGCTCTACATCGGTGAGCGTGTAGGCACCGGCAGACCACCCAAGGTCGACGTCGCGGTCGATCCCATCGACGGTACCAACCTTACCGCCAAAGGACTTCCCAATGCCATTACGGTGGTCGCGGTGGCCGAACGAGGCTCGATGTACTATGACCCCCATATCGTCTACATGCACAAGATCGCGGTGGGGCCCGACGCCAGGGGAGCCATTGACATCAACGCTTCGGTCAAGAACAATCTGCTCCGCATTGCGCGCTTCATGGACCGCAATGTCGAAGACCTGACCGTCGTCGTGCTCGATCGGCCGCGTCACGAAGAGCTCATCGGGGACATACGCGCCGCCGGTGCCCGAATCAAGCTGATCTCGGATGGCGACGTAGCGGGAGCAGTGATGGCAGCCCTGCCCGGGGACACGGGTGTCGATGCGCTGATGGGAATTGGGGGTACGCCCGAGGCAGTGCTTGCGGCTTGCGCACTGAAATGCCTCGGCGGCGATATGCAGTGTAAGCTGTGGCCGCGATCCGAAGAAGAGCGACGCAAGGCTGAGGAAGACGGCAACAAAGATCTCGACCGGGTTCTCACCCTGGATGATTTGGTCAGCAGCGACGACGTATTTTTCGCTGCCACCGGGATAACGAGCGGCGAGTTTCTGCGGGGCGTTCGCTATCGAGGGGATTACGCCCAAACCTATAGCATCATGATGCGTTCGCGCTCGGGTACGATGCGCAGGTTCGAAACGCACCACCATTTAGGGTTGAAGCGGGCTCTTGCCATGGGCGCCTCCTACGTTCCCGACTAATCCGGCACGGCCATGCAAAGTACCCAAGTACTGAACCTGTCCGATCTGGAGCAGATGAATCTGTCGGAGCTCCGCTCGATCGCCCAGGAAATGGGCATGCCCGGCATCGCGAACCTGAAGAAGCAGGAGCTGATTTTTCGGCTGCTGCAGTCACAGGCTGAACGCCAGGGCAACATCTTTGCAGAGGGCGTCCTGGAAATCGTGGAGGACGGTTACGGATTTCTGCGCCAGGAGCGTTTTCTGCCCGGTCCGAACGATATTTACGTGTCGATGTCGCAGATACGGCGTTTTGGGCTGCGAACGGGCGACATGGTGTCGGGTCAGGTGCGGCCACCCAAGGATGCCGAGAAGTACTTCGGGCTGCTCCGCGTTGAAGCGATCAACGGGGTAGATCCAGATACTGCAAAGCTGCGCCCCCACTTCGAGGAGCTCACGCCTATCTATCCTCAGACAATGTTCCGCCTGGAGACCACTGCGGATGGGCTTTCCGGGCGCCTCATCGATCTGGTCGCCCCAATTGGAAAGGGGCAGCGAGGCCTGATCGTCGCTCCTCCCAAGGCAGGTAAGACCACACTGCTTCAGCACATCGCAAATGGCGTGACGGTAAATTATCCCGAAGTCCACCTCATGATCGTTCTGGTCGGCGAGCGGCCGGAAGAGGTAACCGACTGGCAGCGCAGTGTGAAGGGAGAGGTCTTGAGTGCGACCTTCGACGAGCCGACCGAGACGCACGTCCACGTAGCCGAGATGGCACTGGAGCGCGCCAAGCGTCTGGTGGAGGGTAGTAGACATGTGGTGGTGCTGCTCGACAGCATCACTCGTCTGGCCAGGGCTTACAATCTGGCTGTTGCTCCCAGTGGGCGGACGCTGTCGGGTGGCTTGGATCCGGTGGCTCTCTATCCGCCAAAGAGATTCTTCGGCGCCGCGCGTAATATAGAGGGAGGGGCCAGCCTTACCATTATCGGCACCTGCCTGGTCGACACGGGCAGCCGCATGGACGACGTGATTTACGAGGAGTTCAAGGGCACGGGGAATCAAGAGCTCACGTTGGATCGCAAGCTGCAGGAGCGGCGCATCTTTCCGGCCATCGACATTCAGCGCTCCGGCACACGGCGCGAAGAGCTTCTCCTGGAGCCATGGGTGCTGCAGAAGGTGTGGACGATGCGGCGAATGCTCGGAGCTGTTGGGTCCGTCGAGGGTGCAGAGCTGCTACTGACGCGGCTCAGCAAGATGCCCGACAACCGGCATTTTTTGGAGTCGCTCAACAAAGACGTAGCATAGTGAGAGGACGCTATGGCATCACTGAAAGTCATTCTTCGCGAAAACGTACCCAACCTCGGCCAGGCGGGCGAGGTCAAGCAGGTCGCACCCGGCTACTTTCGCAACTTCTTACTACCGCGTGGTCTTGCAGTTGAGGCCTCGAAAGGCCAGATGCGAGCCCTCAATAGCAGCGCGAGCACGCACGCGACAAAGCAGTCTCGCGCCAAAGACCATGTCGAAGCTAAAGCTCAGCAGCTGCAAGAGTTGACGATCACGATCCCGGTGCGACTCGGCGAGCAAGGCCGCATCTACGGCTCGGTTACCAATAAGGATATCGCCGAGGGGCTTGCTCAGCACGCGAATCTGCGGATCGACCGGCACAAGATCGAGCTCCGGGAACCCCTCAAAGCCATCGGGGCTCACTCCGTTCCGATCAAGCTCGACCATGGCGTGGAGGCCCATGTGACGGTAGAGCTGGTCCCTGAATCCGATACGACCGAGTCTTGAGAGTAGGTCACGGCCAGGCATAGCCGCGTTTATTTGAAGGCCGGCTGTTCCGTCGCCGGCACGCTTGCCTCACACCCGTATTCTGTGTAAGCTAGACCACGTCCGGCAGCGACGCGCTCCCACCCACCTCGGATCCAACTCCGAGCGTTCCGCGGCCTCGAGACAACGCCCATGCGTGGGGGAGTTCACGTTCGGACATGGTCAATCAGCCGGCATTTCGCTCGTCAGAGGGGTTGCTGCCTCAGAATATCGAGGCCGAGCAGGCAGTGCTGGGCAGTCTCCTCATCGATCCGCGCGCGATTGAGCGCGTAGCGCCGTTTCTGCGCCCCGACGACTTTTACCTCCCGGTTAACGCGCAGATCTATCGCGGAATGCTAACGCTGCACGAGCGCGACATGCCGACGGACATCGTGACCCTCTCGGATCACCTCGAAGGACAGGATCGCCTTGACGATGTGGGAGGACCAGCCTACCTCGCATCGCTGGCCACCATCGTACCCACCTCCATCAACGTCGAGTACTACGGGCGGATCGTCGAGAGGCTTGCCGTTCTCCGCCGGCTGGTGGAGGCAGGAAACCGCATCTCGGCCATCGGTTATGACGAGCGGCTGGAGGCGGACACCGCCCTGGATGCAGCGGAGAAAGTTCTGTTCGAGATTTCTCGCATGCGGGTGACACGAGATTTCGCGCCGCTTGCCCAGATCCTGGCCGACGTCTACGAAAAGCTCGATCACATCCACTCACACGAGAGTCAGATCACCGGAATCACAACCGGCTACATCGAGTTAGATCGACTTACCAGCGGCTTTCAGCGCTCTGATCTGATCATCCTGGCAGCCCGGCCGAGCCAGGGTAAATGTCTCACGGCAGGCACGTTAATCGACGATCCCATGACCGGCGAGCGGAGAACCATCGAGGAATGCGTTCGCCGGCAGGTCTCGACGGTGTACAGCGTTTCATCGAGCGGCGCCGTGCGCCCGACGAGGGTCTCAGCGTGGGTCGACAGTGGTGTTCGGACATGCTTCCGTGTCACGACTCGCCTCGGTCGCGTGGTGGAAACCACCGGACATCACCCGTTTTTGACTGTATCGGGGTGGAAGCCGCTTCATGATCTGTGCCCCGGATCGAAGATTGCGATCCCTCGTATCGTACCGGCGTTCGGAACCGATGAGTCATGGCCGCGTGATCTGGTGAGGCTGCTGGCGTACTGCATCGCCGAAGGAGGCATGACCGATACCTGTCCTGAGTTCACCAATACCGATCCCGGAATCGTGGCGGATTTCGAAGAGATCATCGGCAGGCAGTTCCCTGAGTGTCACATTCATCAGCACGGCATTACCTACGTAATTTCTCGTCCCGATTGGCGAGGCAAAGGTGCGAATCCCCTCACGGCCTGGCTACGTGGACTAGGTCTGTGGGGAAAGCTCGCGGAGGAGAAATTCTTTCCGGCATGTGTCTGGAAGTGGGGCAAGCCACTCCTCTCGGAGTTTTTGCAAGTTCTCATGAGTTGTGACGGGTCGATCTACTCCGTCAAGGGGTCCGTCTGTATCGAATTCTCAGTTGCCTCGGAGAAGCTTGCCTGCGATTGCCAGCATGCATTGACGCGCTTCGGCATTATCGCCAAGTTGTGGCAGAAAACACCGCGCGCTTGGCGCGTCATCATCACCGAGCCCGAATCGATCCAGCGTTACCAGCACGAAATCGGCTGGGTCGGCGAGAAGCGCACGAGATTTGAGAAACACCGGTACGGCCAGCGATCTAATGTTGGGCACCCACCAACGGAGGTCTGGCAGCGAGTTTTCGCGTTGGCGCACGGTAGTGGCCTGAGTATGATCGAACTGGCTCGGCGGAGCGGAGAGATTCGCCCCGAACGCAGGGGAAAGTACGCAGGCTACAATCCTCATTCCGGGCGTGGCCTGCCCAAGGGCCGGCTGATGGGCTACGCCGAGGTGCTCGATGATGTCGAGCTGCGGCGCATAGCGAGCCCCGATCTCTATTGGGATACGATCGTTTCGATCGAGGCAATTGGACAGCAGCAGGTTTATGACCTGACGGTGCCAGATGGCTCCAACTTCATTGCGCAGGACGTGCTTGTGCACAACACCGCACTTGCGCTCAATATCGCTCATGCCGTGGCCGTCAAGGCAGGACTGCCTGTTGGCATCTTCAGCGTCGAAATGTCCGCAGAGCAGCTCGCTCAGCGCCTCGTCTCAGTCCAGGGACAGATCGAATCGCAGAAGCTTCGAAGCGGGCGCATGTCCGATGCCGATTGGGACCGGTTGGTGCAAGCCGTAGGTATCCTCTCGGAAGCGCCGATTTTCGTAGACGATACCCCCGCCCTGTCCGCGACCGAGATGAGAAGCAAGGCGCGCCGGCTCCATACCGAGCAAGGCCTCGGCCTGCTCATCGTCGACTACCTCCAACTGATGCAGGGAGCGTCGTCCGAAAACCGTGTCCAGGAGATTTCGGCCATTTCCCGTGCGCTCAAGGCGCTGGCCCGTGAGCTCGACGTCCCGGTCCTTGCGCTGTCACAGCTCTCCCGGGCACCGGAACAGCGGCCAAGCCATGAGCCTGTGCTCAGCGATCTACGTGACAGTGGATGCCTAACCGGTGACGCGCTCGTCTACCTTCCGGACGAGGGGGTCCATCGGCGGATCGACTCGCTGGTAGGCAAGAGCGGGTTCAATGTCCTAGCACTCAACACAGCTACTTGGCGGCTCGTACCACGCCCAGTCGTTCGCGCCTTCGCCACCGGTCATCGGTTGGTCTACATCCTCAAGCTGCGCATTGGGCGAAGTGTGCACGCCACAGCCAACCATCGGTTCCTCACGGTGACAGGCTGGAAGCGCTTGGACCGGCTGGCGCCGGGCGATCGCATCGCCCTGCCTCGGATCTTGCCTGGGCTGGCACGTTCGACTCTGAGTGACGACGAGATGGCGCTTCCCGGCACCTCGCTCTACAAGCAGAATCTCGGGCGGGAGCGGGCCGGCAGATTGGCGCATGCAGTGAAATCGCGTGAGCTCGCAGCCCTCGCGCAGAGCGACGTCTATTGGGACGAGATTTCCGAGATCCAGCCGGCGGGGGAAGCCGATGTGTACGATCTGACGGTCGAGGGACATCACAATTTCGTCGCCAATGGCATCACGGTCCACAACAGCATCGAACAAGACGCCGACATCGTGATGTTCATCTACCGAGATGTCATGTACAACCCGGAGACAGAACGCCCCCACGTGGCAGACGTATTGGTAACCAAACACCGCAACGGGCCCACCGGAAAGATAAGCCTGTTCTTCCAGGAATCATTGATGAAATTCTTCGACCTGCGGGTCCACCAGGATGAGTGAAGATGAGCCTGCTTCCTCAATGGTTCCGGTACCGGAGGAGTTCTTCCGCGAGATTCTGCCGCGTGTCACGGATCTGGCAGAGCTCAAAGTCATCCTACATGTATTTCATCGGGCATACGGTCGGGGTACGCACGGGGTGCCGCTGCAGGAGCTTCTGTCGAGTGATGTGCTGCGAAGCGCGGTTGGCTTGCTCAGTCCTGAGCCGGCCGAGGATCGACTTCGCGGCACGCTTGACCGAGCGGTTGCCAACGGCTCGCTCCTCCGGGTGACGGTGCGCATCGAGGGGCGAGCCGTTCCCTACTTTCTGCCTGCAACCCATCGCATTCGCCGGCTGGTCGACCGCCTGCTTCAAGATGACATGGAGCCTCTGCGCGAGCTCGACTTGCTCCCCTGTGATGAGGCGGTCATCTACCGACCTAACGTCTTCGCATTCTACGAGCAGCATATTGGTCCCCTGACGCCTTTGGTGGCGGAGCAGCTGAGGGATGTAGAGCGCTCCTATCCCCGCAGCTGGATCGAGGAGGCGATTCGCACCGCGGTGCTTTACGACAAGCGCAGCTGGCGGTATGTCCAGACGATTTTGACTCGATGGGAGCAAACGGGGGGCCCGGCCGGAGCGTCGAGAAAGAGTTCCTGACCGACCGAGGAAGCTCGCCGGCATCCATCAATTTCGTTGACCGACCCCGAGCGCAGATTCTATACTGTGGCGCCCAGCACCTGGCGCCCCATGTGGGGCGCTTCCATTTACAGACACGAAGGACACCCGATGCGCCATATCTGGTGGACCGTCGTCGGTATCGTCGTCGTCACGCTGGTCGCAGCGTGGATCGACTTGCCGCAGACGCACTCCGCATTTGGACAAAACGTAACCATCAAAAAGGGCCTCGACCTGGCCGGGGGCGCGCGCATCCTCGAGTGTGCGCCGAATGGCACCTCGGACGCCGACATGAACACTGCGCGCGATGTCATAAACTCTCGCGTCGCCGGTGGATTCGGTGTCACTGAGCCGCAAGTGGCCCGCGTCGGATCGAACTGTATCAGCGTCGAGATTCCGGGGATCAGCAGCAAGGATCAGAACGCAGTTATCAACAACATCGGCCAGACCGGCTACCTGGCTTTGACCGATGCCGGCAGCACTGCGACCCTCGCACAGGACGAGCGGGTGACACTGACCTGCTCATCGAAAGTGGACTGCCCCAAGGGCTCAAAAGTAGGTCCCACGGATCTGACCGCGAAGCCCTATCCGAAGCTGCAGATCGTGGTGCCCGGCAAGTACGTGTCGCGCGGTAGCGCGCAGGTCGGCTTTGATCAAGCTGGTCTGCCCACCGTCACCTATACGCTCGAGGGGAAGGGCAGCACCGACTGGTGCAACTACACTACGAGCCACGTGCAGCAGTACTCCGCAATTGTTCTAGACAATCGCGTCAAGAGTGATCCGCAAATTCAGAGCGCAATCTGTGGCGGTCAGACGCAGATTACCGGGTTGGGGAGCACGAGCGAGGCAAAGCAGATCTCGACTTTCCTCAACTACGGTGCCCTTCCGGTCAAGCTGCACATCGATTCGTCGCAGCAGGTGGCAGCCAGCCTCGGTCCAGAATACGTGCGAGAAGCGGTCGTGGCCGGCATCATCGGCCTGGTCGTTGTAGCGCTCTTCATGCTCACCTACTACCGCCTTCCGGGCCTGCTGGCGGATCTCGCCCTCATCATGTACTCGGCCATTTGCTTGGCCGAGTTCAAGCTCATCGGCGTCACACTGACGCTGGCCGGAATCGCCGGTTTCATCCTTTCGATCGGCATGGCGGTCGACGCAAACGTGCTCATTTTTGAGCGGATGAAGGAAGAGCTGCGCGCCGGAAAGACGCTTGGCGCAGCGGTCGAGTCCGGCTTCTCGCGCGCCTTTCCATCCATCCGTGACTCGAATGCATCGACGCTTATCACCACGGTGATCCTCTTCTGGTTTGGGCACAACTTCGCAGCTACCGTTATCACCGGGTTCGCCACAACGCTCTTTTTGGGTGTGGCGACGAGCTTCGTCACCGCGTACTTCGTCTCACGAACGTTCCTTCGCATCTTGGTGGCGTCTGGCGCCGCGAGGAATCCCGCGCTCTATGGCGTCGAGCAGGTAGCAGTTCCAGGAGGTCAACTTGCTGAATATCGTCGGTAAGCGCTACTGGTACTTTGCGCTCTCGCTCATCATCATCATTCCCGGGACAATCTCGCTCGTGACTGCCGGCCTTCGGCTGGGCATCGACTTCACCGGCGGTACTGAGATCACATTGCGGCTTCCAGCTGCGAATCAGTCTGCGCAGCTAGACAGCGTTATCAAGAGTTTGACCGGCAATGTGAATTTCGTTCAGCCCTTGATAACGTCTGGATGTCCGACCGACTGCCGATACATCGCGCGTACCAAGACCCTTCCGCACGCAGAGTATCTGAAGGTGCTTGCCGCCGTGCAGAGCAGGTGGCCGGGCAGTCAGGCGCTGTCTCAGCAGACGACCAGCGCCACTATTGCCTCACAGCTGACGCAGCAGGCGATCATCGCCGTGGCGGTCGCCGCGGTTGCGGTCCTAGTCTACATCAGCTTTGCCTTTCGGAACGCGCCTAACCCAGTCCGGTTTGGGGTGGCGGCCATCATCGCGATGCTGCACGACGTTCTGGTCGTCCTGGGCATCTTCTCCATTCTTGGCGTGCTCTTCAAGGTGGAGATCGATGCGCCGTTCTTCACGGCGGTGTTGACTATCATCGGCTTCTCCGTTCATGACACGATCGTGATCTTTGACCGGATCAGGGAGAACATCGGCAGGCGCACCGGCGAGCCGTTTGACGTTATCGTCAATCACAGCATCTTGCAGTCTTTCGTCCGGTCCATTAACACGTCGTTCACCGTCGTCTTGACGTTGCTGGCAATCTTTCTTTTCACCGGCGAAGCAATTCGGTACTTCGTACTGGCCATGTTGATCGGCATCATTAGTGGTACCTACAGCTCGATCTTCAACGCCAGCCAGATCCTGGTGGTGTGGCACAACCACGAGATCCGACGCTTCCTGCGCCGAGGAGGACCGCCGCAGGCCAAGGCGGCCGCGCTCTGATCACCCGTCCCAGGGGACGCGAGGCAGTGGCTTCCCACATGACCGAACGCTCCGCCCCGCAAATGACCCCTGAGCCGGTGACCATTCCACCGCTGCTGCGCGACCTGCGCGTGGCGCTCGTTCATGACTATCTCAATCAATCCGGTGGCGCCGAGAAGGTGGTCGAAGTCTTCGCCGAGATGTTTCCAGGCGCCCCACTGTACACCTCCGTCTATGACCGGGACCGCATGCCGGGGGTGTGGCGGACGCTGGACGTGCGAACCAGCTTCATGCAGCGCATCTCGCCGCGGCTCATGATCGCCAAATCGCTCGTGCCGCTCTATCCCTCTGCGTTCGAGCTGTTCGACCTGCGGGAATACGACCTCGTGCTGAGCAGCACCACGGCATTTGCCAAGGGAGTCATTACCCGGCCCGAGACCTGTCACGTTTGCTACTGCAATAATCCAACCCGATTCTTCTGGATGTACCACGATTATTTCGAGCACGAGCGGTTCCCCGCAGTGTTGCAAGCCCTCTTTCCGTGGGTCATGAGCATGTTGAGGACCTGGGATTACGTGGCCGCCCAGCGCGTGGACTACTTCGTGGCGGGCTCAGGTAATGCGGCTCGCCGGATCGCAAAATACTATCGGCGCGACAGCGAGGTCGTGCAACCGCCGATCGATGCGCGGCGCTTTCAGATTTGCGATCAACCAGGCGATTATTTCCTGGTGGTCGCCCGACTTCAATCGTACAAGCGGATCGACCTGGCAGTGGAGGCGTGCAATCGCCTCGGTCTACCTCTCCATGTCATTGGCGACGGACCACATCGGGCGAGGCTGCGCGGACTTGCCGGCCCAACCGTGAGATTTCTGGGTCGCGCCAGCGATGATGAGGTGCGCTACGAGATGGCTCACTGCCGCGCTCTCATCTTTCCCGGAGAAGAGGATTTCGGGCTGACGCCGCTCGAGGTGCAGGCATGCGGCAGGCCGGTTATCGCCTATGGAGTTGGGGGTGCGCTTGAGACCGTGAGGGAGGGGATTACCGGCGTTTTCTTCCGCGAGCCAACGGTCGATGCCCTGGTACACGTGCTTCATTCCTTCAGGGACACGTACGACCCCCAGGTGCTGCGAGCGCATGCGCTTGGATTTGATAAGGAAATCTTCAAGCGATGCATGTATGAGGTGCTGATCCGTTGCTATGAGGAGCACCAGAATCGCTTCAAGGTGTGACTCGCTTCGGGCTCGGCGTCAGCAACTGCCACTCTGCGCTCGACGTGGTCGCGCGGGTCCGGCGAGCCGAAAAGCTCGGGGCGGAGATCGCATTCATCGCCGAAGATGTCAACTGCCGCGACGCCTTCGAGCTGTGCGCCCTGAGCGCGATGCAGACGACCCGCATCCGCCTGGGAACCGGAGTGGTCAATCCCTTTACGCGTAACCCAACCGCTCTTGCCATGGCCATCGCCACGCTGGACGAGATCAGCCAAGGGCGGGCAGTGCTCGGACTGGGCACCAGCTCACCATCACTTATCGAGGACCAGATGGGCATCCCAACTCACAAGCCGGTGCGCGCCATGCGAGAAACGACCGAGATCATCCGCGCCTTGCTTCGTGGTGAGTCTTTGACCTATCCGGGCGAACGGTTCGTGTATGCTGCCGCCAGGCTTCAGGTTCACCCGGTGCAGGCCCGGCTGCCGCTCTACTTCGGGGCGATGGGGCCACAGATGCTACGCCTGGCCGGTCGAATCGCAGATGGTGTTCTCCTCAACGTCGGTGCGTCAACTGACTACATTCGGTGGGCTGTCGGCGAAGTGCACGCGGGAGCCGTCGCCGCGGGACGAACCCCAAACGAGGTGACAATCGCCGCTTGGTTGAGCGTCTACCTGACGAAGGATTATGAGGCTGGAGTGCAACGGGCAAAGGAGTGGCTTGCCACGATGCTCTCGGTTCCCAGACAGGGTGAGCTTCTGCTCGAGCATTCGAACCTGGACACTTCAATTCTGGGAAATATTCGGTCCCTGGTGGGTGGCTACCCGCACACCGGAGATCGCCTGGCTGCGGCAGCCGTCGTGCCTCGGCAGGTCGCCGAGCGCCTGACACTGATCGGCACGCTGGAGCAAGTTCGCGAGCGAATTGAGGAATATCGCGCTGCCGGTGTCGACGTTCCGGTGCTCGGCCCTTCAGCGCTACGCGCCCTTATGTAGTCGCTGCCGTGGTGGTTCGTGCCGGGACATGCGTAATGCGGTAACCGCTGTCATTGACCCGCCCGGAGGCGAAGACCCGAGCCCGAGTGCCTGCCCGCCCCTCCCGGTGGCTCTATGATGCCGCGCCCTGCTGTAGGGGCCGGCTTCTGCCGTGCCCGCCCGGTCACCTTTGCCTTCCGACATGGCATGTTTTCAGGGCTGAGCAAGCGGGCACGTGACACTACCGCCGCTTTCAATAATCCACCCTACACAGCGAGGGCGAAGACCAGTCCGGTGATCTGACCTGCGCCCGCTTTACGGAGCGCGGCAGCCGCGGCATCAAGTGTGGCGCCGGTGGTTGTCACGTCATCCACCAGGAGAATCGCTTCACCACTCCACTTGTCCCTGGGCTCGAAGGCTCCGGCCACGTTGCTGCGGCGCTCATGCGCGGGCAGCGAGGCTTGTTGCAGGGTCGGTCGGCAGCGTCGAAGGGCCTTCGGTCGGCTCGGACGCGAAAGTGACCTCGCCACCGAGCGTGCAAGGAGAGCGGACTGGTCATAGCCACGCTCTCGTAAACGGATGCGATGGAGTGGCACAGGGACGATTACGTCGACGTCGACGTCTTTTGACGCCTCCGCCATGAGTCTGGCCATCACGCCGGCGATTGCATACCGGCCGTTGAACTTGAGGGTATGCACCGCTTCACGTGCCGGGCCGTCGAATTCGGCCACGGCGACGAGCCGATCCAACGACCTTGACATACCGCTGCAACGAACGCAGCGTACGGTTGGCGAAGGCTTTGCACACTCAAAGCACTGCCGATCCTCGATCCACGGAACACGTGGCCAGCATTCGGGGCAAATCCAGCGGCCCACATGGCGGCAGCCAACGCACATCGGCGGGAAGATCAGATCCAGTCCCCCTTCCAGCAGCTTAGGGGCCGGGTAGGCAGGAACAGTCATCAGCCTGCCTCGTTCATGCTGCACTGCTCCCCGGCGTCACCAGGGACGTACGATCGGCTACCGGCGGGCTTCCTCGCAGCGGCATCGATGAGTCTACGCTGCGAGACCGAATACTTTGAGAGTGCGATCGAAGCGTGTCCGCATGTGAACCAGCGGGCTGCTCAGTCTTCCGCGCCAGGTGCCCTTCCGCATACTGTCCAGAAACTCCTCCGACCCACTGAACGGCGGTATGTCGACGTAGGCCCGACCGTACTCGGCATAGGTGTGAGCATCACTGCCGGCTCCGCCAAGCAGACCGTGCTCCCGCGCGTAGGCCAGGGCGCGACTGTTGAAAACCGGCAATGCATTGCGGGCATTGAAAACCTCGAGGATGTCGATCTGCGGCCGTACCTCTTCTAGCGCCGACCGCTGAAGCCTGCTCCCACGGATCTCGTCAAACGGATGCGGGACATACGCCAGTCCGCCCTGTTCGTGGATGCGGTGGACGGTTTCAAGCGGCTCGAGGCCGGCCGGTATCCACTCCTCGAGGAACAGACCAATAATCTCTCCAGCGCTCGTCTTGATCTCTTCGGCCGGAATCACGAGAAAAGGGGCCCGCTTCCGCAGCTCTACCGCGCCACGGAACTCATTGTGGTCGGTCACTGCGATACCATCGAGACCGGCCTGCTCCACTGAGGAGATGATGCGGTCATACTGATTGCACGAATCTTTGGAGCAGAAAGTGTGGGTGTGGAGGTCGATCTTCACGTTCCTGAGACGCTCGCGCTCATTTGTAGACGTGCAGGATGATGGCTGAGGCAGCTGCCCATACCAGCAGGTCGGCGAGCAAGGGAATGTCTTTAAACACCGCCTCCTCAGGCGCGCCGGCAACGTCTGTTCGATGGACCAGTAAGAGGTACCGGAAGATGCCGTACAGGACAAATGGTATGGTCACCATCATCGCGTGGTTCTGTGGCGCCGCGCTGGCGAACGGGGTAAACGTGTACAAGGAATATGCGATAACGGTGGCGCCGGCCACGATGTTGATCAAGTCATCGAGCAGCGGGCCCGTGTACTCTTCCAGGTTGCGTCGGTGTACCCGCGCCCCGTCCTCCAGCAGGAGAAGTTCGTGGCGCCTTTTACCGAATCCCAGTAGCAGTGAGAGCAGAATTGTACAGAGATAGAGCCAGGGAGAGATCGAAACGTGGATCACCGCTGCGCCGCCGGCTGCGCGCAGCACGAACCCTCCGGCGATTGCAAAGACGTCGATCAGCACCAGGTGCTTGAGGTAGAGGGTGTATCCCAACATCAACGCGACATAGGCGAAGGCGATCAGCCCAAATCGGTAGTCGAGCAGCGCGCCAAGGCCGACCGATACCACAATTCCCACTGCTGCCACCGAGACGGCGAGGCGCACGGGGACACGCCCCGCCGCGATCGGCCGATTCGCCTTGAGCGGATGCATCCGGTCGGCGTCACGGTCGGCCGCATCGTTCAGAAGGTAGGTTCCGGCCGAGAGCACACTGAACAGGACAAATGCGCCGACGACCCTTGCCACCAGGTCGGGATGGCCGAGCTTCGAGGCAAAGATGAGGGCCGCGAAGACGAATCCATTTTTGATCCACTGCTTGGGCCGAGCCGAGATGAGCAGATCATACAGGACCGAGGGGGCATGCTCTGTCGTCGGGGCAGCTTCTGTGAGTGGATGACCGGCCATGATCGAATGATAGCCTGGCTACTGGTCCGAATGACCGTCCGCCACGCTGGGACATGCTAGCAGGCGTCTTCGGAACGAGGCAACTAGTGCCAACGTGCCGCAATGTTTAACAATCGGTTGCCGCACGCAGGTTGAAAGGCGCGACGGTTGGCAGGCTACCGGAGTGACTGCCAAGATAGAAGTGACGCGGACCGACGCGTTCCGCGGACGGAGGACGACACAGAATGGCACAGGCAACCGCGGCGGCCGGCAAGGGGCTCGAGGGTGTAACTGCGACCACCAGCGCAATAAGCTCCATCATCGGGAGCACACTTACGTACCGAGGCATCGATATCAACGAGCTCGCCGAGCATTCGAGCTTTGAGGAGGTGGCGTATCTTCTCTGGTGTGGTGAGCTCCCGAAGCGCCGGCAATTGGAGGACTTCAAGCAGGAGCTTGCCGACCAGCGCGAGCTCTCTCCGCAGTTGTTGGAAGCGATCGGGCGCTTTCCGTCCAACGCTAACCCGATGGTATCCCTCCGTACCGCGGCATCCATGCTGGCTTTCTACGAGCCACTGGCAGAGGACATGGAAGAAGATGCCAATCGGAAGAAGGCGGTGGGTCTCCTGGCCAAGCTGCCGACGATTGTCGCGGCGATTCAGCGGCTCCGGAGTGGTCAGACGCCGGTTGCTCCCGATCCGAGCCTTACGGAGGCAGCCAACTTTCTCTACATGCTCAGCAATGAGCGGCCGCCAGATTCGACCGCCCGCATCATGGATGTTGTCCTGATCCTCCACGCCGACCACGAGCTCAACGCATCGACCTTTGCCGCCCGCGTCGCTGCCTCCACCCTCTCAGACATGCACTCGGCCGTGGTTGCTGCCCTCTGCACCCTCAAGGGACCGCTGCATGGGGGAGCGAACCAGGCGGTGATGGCGATGCTGGAGAGGATCGGTTCCGTGGAGAACGTGCCCACCTATATTCGCGGTGCGCTGGAGCGCAAGGAGCGCATTATGGGCTTTGGGCACCGTGTGTACAAGGAGGGGGATCCGCGGGCGCGCTGGCTCAAGTCGCTGTCAGAGCGTCTCGCCCGGGAGACCGGCAATCCAAAGTGGATCGAGATCTCCAAAGGTATCGAGGAAGCGGTCAAGGCAGACAAGGGCCTCCTGCCGAACGTCGACTTCTACTCTGCATCGGTCTACACCTATCTCGGCATGCCTCGCGACCTGTTCACCGCTATCTTCGCGATGAGCCGCGTATCAGGTTGGATTGCTCACATACTCGAACAGTATGGAAATAATCGTCTCATCCGTCCCCGCGCAGAGTATATTGGACCACCCCAGCGGCCTTACGTGCCGCTGAGCGAAAGATAGGGATCCGATGTTTGGTCATCTGCCGGAACTCTTCATTGTCCTGCTCATCGCCCTGGTCGTTTTTGGCCCCGAGAAGCTCCCCGAAGTCGCTGCGAACGCCGGGAAGATGGTGCGCGAAGTGCGCGAAATCGTCAACGATGCGATGAATCCGCCGGAGGAGGAACCGCCCGACGATTTCTCTGCCTATTACTACGAGTCAATGGCACGATCGGGCGAGGAGATTCCACCGGCCGAAGAGGTGCCTGAGCTGGAGTACGAATCCGAGCTCGCGGGGACCGAGCCAGAAGTGGCTGAGGCGAGTGTGGAAGTGAGCGAGCCCGGAGAGTCGCCCGATGAAAACCTGTCGCCCGAAGCGGAGATCGGCACAGAAGACCAATCCCCTGCAGACGCTTCAGAAGCGCCGCGGGTCACATGACGATAACTTCGCCGACGCCCACATGATCCGAGCTTAGGCTGCAGGAGTCGGAGCCGGCCGGTGAAGCACGTCAACCTTGCCGTTGGTCTTGCCAACCACCACCGTGGTGGCCAGGCCGAGGAAGAGCCCGTGCTCCACCACTCCCGTCTGCGTCTTGATCGCATCCGCCACCAGGGGCGTCGCAAGGTCGATGGCAGCCGCCGGGTGGCAGTCGAGAATGTAGTTATTGCTGGCCGTCTTAAATGGCGTCTCTCCTCCTCGCAGATCGCAGCTCAGGCTCAGCCATTCGAGGCGCAGCTTCGTGGTTGTCCAGCCGAAGGGAACTACTTCGACCGGTAGCGGAGCGCGCTGACCGAGACGAATAACGCGCTTGCTGTCATCCACGATGACGACAAAGCGCGCTGCCGCACGGGCCACGATCTTCTCGCGAAGGAGCGCACCACCATGCCCCTTTATCAAGTTCAGCTGCGGATCAACCTCATCGGCACCATCTATGGCCAGGTCCAGGCGGCCTCGCTCATCAAGGCTGACCAGGGATATTCCGAACGAGCGTGCAAGGCGTGCCGTTGCTTCGGAAGTCGGAACGCCGACGACATGCAACCCCTGCCTCACGCGGTCGCCTATGGCTTCCACGGCCATCATCGCTGTTGTCCCGCTGCCAAGCCCGACAGTCATGCCATCTTCGACCATAGCGGCGGCATATTGTGCTGCGGCTCGCTTCTGCTCTTGCGCGTTAATCAGTCTGTTCTCCACGACGCCATCCCAGCGTGAGCGCGCGATCCGGGACCGTCTGTCCGATGAGTACAGCGTACAGTATAAGGGTGGAAGGGCTTGAAATGACTGACGTTAGCACCGTCAACCCGACTGATGCGGTTGATCCCCTTGTCCTGGCAATCGACATTGGCACCTCGTCGGTTCGCGCATTGATTTATGATTCGCGCGGGCGGGCGGTGCTTGGCTGGGATGCACACCGCCCGTACTCCACGACCACAACCCCGGACGGCGGGGTGGAGATCGATGCCCGTCTCCTGCTCGAGTTGGTGTGCGGCTGCATTGACGATGTCGTGCGACTGGCGGAAGACGCGTCGGAGCGTATAGCCGCTGTCGCGTGCGATACCTTCTGGCACAGCGTGCTCGGAGTTGCGAAGACGGGTGAGGTCGTGACTCCCATCTACACCTGGGCTGATACCCGGAGTGGTCCGGCCGCTCGAGCATTGCAGGCTCGGGTGGATCAGGACGCGCTGCACGCACGCACGGGCGCGGTGCTGCACTCCAGTTATGTGCCCGCGAAGCTCTTGTGGCTCAGCCAAATCAGACCTGAGCTGGTGGAACACGTTGGCTATTGGATGTCGTTTGGAGAGTATCTGTACCTGCAGTTCTTTGGGGTTCGCCGTGTCAGCATTTCGATGGCCTCCGGCACAGGCCTTCTGGACCAAGGCTCGTGTACATGGGATTCGGAGCTCCTGAATGAGCTTCCAATCGAGGCAGCACAGCTCTCGCCTATTGCCGAGTTTTCCGACGTCTTGACAGACCTGCGAGCCCCCTACCGTCAACGCTGGTCTGCCCTCCACCACGTTCCGTGGTTCCTGCCACTCGGGGACGGCGCGTGCAACAACGTCGGGAGCGGAGGCTTCTGTCGAGACTGGGCAGTAGCAATGATCGGCACCTCTGCCGCGCTGCGCATCGTGTATGAGACTTCGAAGGTGGTTATTCCACGGGGACTCTGGAGTTACCGGGTTGATCGCAGAAGGGTTGTGCAAGGTGGGGCTCTCTCCGAAGGTGGTAATGTTTTCGCCTGGCTGTCACACGCGCTGCGCGTGCCTTCCGAAGCAGAGGTCGAGAGCGAACTATTGAAAATGTCACCCGATGGACACGGCCTTACCGTTCTGCCCTTCCTGGCCGGCGAGCGCAGCCCGAACTGGAATGTGAATGCACGATCCGCCATTGTCGGCATGACGCTCAACACCAGCCCCATCCAGATCGTCAGAGCGTGCATGGAGGCAATAGCCTATCGCATCGGAGCGATCTACGACATCCTGGTGAAGACGATCGGTACGCCACGGGGTATCATCGGAAGTGGGGCAGGATTGATTCGTTCCCCTGCCTGGATGCAGATCACGGCCGACGTACTCGGCCGGCCCATGGCGGTCTCGGCGGTCCCCGAGGCATCGAGCCGCGGGGCAGCCCTTTTGGTGCTCGAGGCCATGGGAGTCCTGGGCGACCTATCGAACGCACCTGCTGCCCTCGCAACGAGCCACATGCCCCTAGACGAGAACACCAGGCTGTATAGAGCGGCCAGAGAGCGGCAGAACGAGGTATACAAGCAGCTTATCGGCTAAGAAGCGAAGGTACTTAGGAGCGGATAATGGCGAAAGAACTGAGAGGCACAATGTGGCTATGACGCTGGGCGAGAGCCCTCTTCAAACAGGAATGCGGCTCCAGCGCACGCCTGAACCTTGTTCCATTGTGATCATGGGGGCCACCGGCGATCTCGCTCACCGCAAGCTCATACCGTCTCTCTACAACTTAGCGGTGGATCATCTACTGCCGAACGGCTTCGCTATTATCGGGTTCTCGAGACAGGAGAAGGCGCACGAGGACTTTCGGGCGGATATGCGGCAGGCCGTCCAGCAATTCTCCCGCTATGCTCCGGTCGAGTCAGCCGTCTGGGATAGTTTTGCGGACGGTCTCTTCTTTCAGCAAGCAGACTTCAATGACGTTGAGTGCTACAGGCTCCTGGGTACGCTGCTCGAAAAGGTTGAAAAGGAGCGTGGAACGAGCGGCAACCGCATTTTCTACCTGGCTACGCCACCGACTGTCTTCTCGACCATCGCCGACATGCTCGGCAAGTCGGGCCTCGTGACGCCGAACGCGACGGGAGAGCGCTGGACCAGAATTGTCGTCGAGAAGCCCTTCGGCCGTGATCTGGAGAGTGCCCAGGCGCTGAACCGAGATCTTCTCAAGACCTTTCAGGAAGTTCAGATTTACCGCATCGACCACTATCTGGGGAAGGAGACCGTCCAGAATCTTCTGGTATTCAGATTCGCCAACGGGCTGTTCGAGCCGACCTGGAACCGCCGTTACGTCGACAACGTTCAGATAATGGTCGCGGAGGATTTGGGAATCGACCACCGGGGCGGCTACTACGAGACGGCCGGCGCGCTGAGGGATATGGTCCAGAGTCACATGTTGCAACTGCTGACGCTCACTGCGATGGAGCCGCCGGTAGCGCTCGACGCCGACGCCGTTCGCGATGAAAAAGTCAAGGTACTCCGAGCAGTAGAACCGCCAACCCCCGACGAAGTCGAGCGCAATGTAATCCGTGGCCAGTACGGACCGGGTTGGGTTGGCGGAAAGGAAGTTCCTGGCTATCGAGCAGAAGATGGAGTGGCCCCGGACTCGACCACGGAAACCTTCGTGGCGTTGAAACTGAACGTGGAGAGCTGGCGCTGGGGTGGCACGCCCTTCTTTTTGCGCACCGGAAAGCGCTTACCGAAGCGCGAGACAGAGATCGCCGTTACCTTCAAGCGCGCGCCTCTTGCTCTCTTTCCGCATCTGGACGCAGAGAGCGTAACCCACAACGTGCTCGCCATACGGATTCAGCCTGACGAAGGGATATCTCTCAAGATGCTGGCGAAGATCCCCGGTCAGGGCTACAGAATTCAGCCGGTGCACATGGACTTCCTGTACGGTGCCTCGTTCAGCCGTCAGTCTGCCGACGCGTACGAGCGGCTCCTCCTGGACGTCATGCTGGGAGATCCTACGCTCTTCACCCGCAGCGATGAAGTCGAAGCAGAATGGCGCATCGTGACTCCCATTCTCGAAGCCTGGCAAACGCAGCCACCGCCCAAATTCCCGAATTACGAGGCCGGAACCTGGGGACCGCCGTCAGCCCTCGAGCTCACAGAGCGCCACGACTGCACCTGGCGTCAGGCTTGATCATGGCCGTCTCTACCTCCGTCGACTGGCAAGGCACCGATATCGATGTCGCGCTCATCGAACGCCACCTCTCCACTCTCTGGGGCAAGCTCAGCAGAGACGCGAAGCTCGGGCCGCCCGTGCGAACCAGCATCTTCAACCTGGTTGTATACACGACTGATGAAGACACGGCTGAGCAAATATGTGCCAATCTGGACCGCCTGCCGGGCCGCCAGCCGTCTAGAGTCATCGTTTTCATTGCAGACCGATTGTCGCCTCGGACTGCGGTAGACGCATCGGTAAGTGTGCGGTGCCATGCGCCCGGCGATGGCTCTCGTCTTTGTGATGAGCGGCTGGTGGTCGCAGCGCATAACCGTGCGGCGGAGCACCTGGATAGTGTCGTCATTCCGCTGCTCCTTCCCGATATTCCAACCTATCTTTGGTGGCCTGGACAGCCTCCCTTTGGCCACCGTGTCTTTCACCGGCTCCTCTCGGTCGCAGACCAACTCGTGGTCGATTCGGGCCAATTCCATACACCCGGTGACGGGTTCCTGGAGCTGAGCCGGCTCTGCGCGGGCAAGTACGGGGTCAATGACTTTCACTGGGCGCGTCTTACTCAATGGCGGGCTGTCATCGCCCAATTCTTCGCCGGCGCAAACTGGCTGCCGTACGCAGATGGTATCGTGTCCATGAAGATCGAGTTTGGATCAGGCGACGTTACCTGGCCCACATCTGCGGCACTGTTGCTCGTCGGCTGGATGGCGTGCCACCTGGGATGGGAGCCGGAGACGCCCCTTGATACAGCCTTGAATCAGGACATGCAGATGTATGTCCTGCAAGGTGAACGCCTCATTCCTATCGAGTTCCAATTGCGCGACTTCGGGGCACGGGGCGCCGGCAGGCTAAGGCTGATGGAGATCGTGTCTCAGCCCAGGGGATATCCGCCGGCACGATTCAGCGTGCATCGGACCGAAGACCTAAGGCACGTACAGGTCAACATGGAGGTCCATGGTGGTGTCGAGATTACCCGGGTGGTGCCGCTAGCGACCAGAACCGATGTGGAAACACTTGCCGACGAGCTCGACCTGGCCGGACACGACCGGCTCTACGAAGTGGTTGCAATGACGGCGGCGAGAATGGCCGGCCGAGAAATGTGGGAACCGTCATGAGCCGGAGCGGAAGCCTGGGACGCCCTATCGTTTTGGAGAATCCGGATGAACTGACTGAAGAGGCTGCCAAGCTTTTTGTGGAGAGCGCTCAGCAGGCGTCATCGGCGCACGACGAGTTCTGCGTTGCGTTGTCGGGCGGCAGTACGCCCCGACCACTGTACGAGAAGCTTGCGCTACCTCCCTATCGCGATCAGATCGACTGGCATCGCATGCAGGTCTACTTTTCGGACGAACGTTTTGTGCCTCCAGACTCGCCTGAAAGCAATTTCCACATGGCCAATGAAGCGCTGCTGTCCAAGGTGGACATTCCAGAACGCTTCATCCATCAAGTCGCCACGGTCGACATCAGTCCGGCAGAATCAGCGGAGCTCTATGAAGAAGGAATCCGACGTGTTTTCGAAATAGGTCTTGCCGAGATTCCGCACTTTGATCTCATCCTGCTGGGTCTGGGGCCCGACGGTCACACCGCGTCACTCTTCCCCGGGTCGGAAGCGCTGGACGTTGCCGACCGCATCGTGGTGGCCAATTTCGTGCGGAAGTTGGACGCCTGGCGAATAACTTTCACGTATCCCCTCATTAATGCGGCACGGCGTGTCGTCTTCCTCGTGCAGGGTGAGGACAAAGCAGAGGTAGTGGCGCGAGTCTGGTCGGGCGACACGGAGCTTCCCGCCGCACGCGTCAAGCCCACGGCGGGAGAGCTATTGTGGCTCCTCGACGCCACAGCAGCTGCACGCATTTCAGACGTTTCTGCCGCCCGAGAGGCTGGGACAACAACGGCCGGCGACTCCACGACGGACGCGCAAAATTCCGCGGAGCGCGGAATTAGATCCTTGGAACAGGATCGATGAGTCGGGAAAACTGGGAACCTCCGCGCATCCAGATCGCGCCTTCCATCCTCGCCAGCGATTTCTTGAACCTCGGCGATGCGGTGCGACAGGCCGACGAGGCCGGTGCTGATCGGCTGCACATCGACGTTATGGATGGTCGATTCGTCCCGAACATCACCGTTGGCCCTCCCATCGTGAGCGCCATCCGATCGACCACCGGCATGTTCCTGGAAGCCCATCTGATGATCGTGGAGCCGGAACGATACGTGGCTACGTTTGTCGAGGCAGGGGCCGACCTCATCATCGTTCATTTGGAGGTCTCCCCTCACATCTATCGCACGCTCCAGCACATTCATGACCGTGGAGCACGTGCGGGAGTTGCCATCAATCCGGGCACTTCGTGGCGCCTTCTGGAGGATGTCCTCGATCTGACCGATCTCGTGCTGGTTATGACGGTGAGCCCTGGATTTGGAGGACAGGAGTTTATCGAGCCCATGCTGCCGAAGCTTCGTTCGGTGAGAGAGACGCTCGATAGCCGGCATCTGCCAACCGAGCTAGAGGTCGACGGTGGCATCAATGAAGCAACGGCGCCTCGCGTGGTCGAAGCAGGCGCTCGCGTGCTGGTCGCGGGTACCTCGGTCTACCGGGCCGAGGCAGGTGTAAAGGAAAGCATCGAAGACTTACGTGAGGCAGCCCGCCGAGGCCTCTCGGCTGTTGCCAATCTGCCGCGGTGAGCTACAGTGGAGAGGATGGGACCATGCTGAAACTTCTGCTGTTTGTCGGTGGCCTGGCGGCGGGTGCCGCGGGCACCGCCTCTTGGTTGCTCTCGGAACCCGACTCGGCGACTGCAGCCTCGCCAGGGACGGGTGGTGAGTCGATGCAAGCGCGCCTGGAGCTTCTCAGGTTGCGCCTGCGCGAGGCCCAACGCGAGGCCGCGCGCGCCGGCCAGCATACCGAAGAGCACCTCCGCCGCAAGCTCGACGCGTATCGCAAAGGCGCAAGCAGCTCTGCACCCTGATCGACTCACCCTTCGGCGGCCTTGATCGATGCCGTTACCGGCTCAATCTGTTCTGTTACAATCTGCCCGAGTAAGCCTCAGCCCTCCGGAGCCTCTCCCGTGAACAGCGACACCGTTCGACAGGCCTTTGTTGATTTTTTTGTGGAACGCGGTCATACACATCTGCCCAGTCTCTCGCTCGTTCCCACCGATCCAGGCATCACTACGCTCTTCACGATTGCCGGCATGCAGCAGATGATCCCATACTTCCTGGATCGAGAGGAGCCGCCCAACAAGCGACTCGTCACCGTGCAGCGATCACTGCGCACCGCAGACATCGAAGAGGTGGGCGATTACAGTCACCTCACTTTTCTGGAGATGCTCGGCAACTTCTCGGTCGGCGACTATTTCAAGCGCGAAGCCATTCGCTTCACCTGGGATTTTCTCACTCAGACCATGCGCATCCCACCGGACCGCTGGTGGGCTTCCATCTATCCAGGCGACGACGAAGCCCGCGACGCCTGGCTGGCGGTTGGAATCCCGGCGGATCGAATCGGAGAGACCGAAGAAAATTGGTGGGCACAAGGACCGGTGGGACCATGTGGCCCTGACTCGGAGATCTACTATGACCGGGGTCTAGAGTACAGCTGCGGAGCACCGGACTGTCGCCCCGAACGGGAGTGCTGCGATCGGTTTCTCGAGACCTGGAATAACGTCTTCATGGTGTATTTTCAGGAGGAGTCGGGCGATCGTCGGCTTCTACCCCGGCCCAACATCGACACCGGCATGGGACTTGAGCGGTTGGTGATGATCGTTCAAGGGACACAGTCTGTCTATGAAACCGACCTGTTTCGACCGATTATCGATCTCGTCGCTCGCCTGGCCGGCCTCCACTACGGCCAGAGCCAGAAGTCCGACCGGTCACTGCGCATCATCGCCGACCATAGCAGGGCAATCACCTTCCTGACCGCGGATGGGGTTATGCCTTCGTCGGAGGGGCGCGGCTATGTGCTGCGGCGCCTTCTGCGCCGGGCGGCATTGCACGGCAGACTCCTTGGCGTCGAGCGGCCGTTCCTCAGCGAACCCGTTGAGAAAGGTATTGAAACTATGGGTGGCTACTACGGCTATCTACCGGGACGCGAACACGAAATTCTCCGTGTCATTCAGTCGGAAGAGGGGCGCTTCCTCAAGACTCTCACTCACGGGCTGAGCCGATTCGAGGAAGTGGCGGCGCATGCCGACACCAAGCTCTCCGGCGAGCAAGCATTTGAGCTGTACGACACCCATGGATTTCCGTTCGAGCTGACGCTGGAATTGGCCGAAGAGCACGGGTTACAGGTCGATCGACAAGGCTTCGAGCAGTCGCTTCGTCGACAGCAGGAGCGCGCCAAGAGCGCCCAGAAATTCGCTCATGCGTTGACAACAACCCCGGATACCTATGCCACCATCGCCGAGCGCGTTCCTGCCACGATCTTTACCGGATATGACGAGCTGAGCACGGCAACCGACGTCGTCGCGATCGTCGCCGATGGACGGGCGCTCGCGCGGGCTGAGGCAGGCGACGAGGTAGAACTCATTCTGGCTGCGACACCGTTCTACGCCGAGGCCGGCGGGCAGGTCGGCGACACCGGCGTAATCCGTACCGATAATGGATTTGCACGCGTGACCGATACGCGGCGACCCCACGCATCGCTCATCGTTCATCGCGCTTCCGTAGTGGAAGGCTCCGTCGCGGTGGATGATGCGGCGGTGGCTGAAGTGGATATGGAGCGTCGACTCCATATCCTGCCACATCACTCCGGTACACATTTGGTACATAAGGCGCTGCAAGAAGTACTCGGGCCCGATGCGACCCAGGCGGGTTCGCTCGTGGCCCCTGACCGTCTGCGATTTGACTTTCGCTTTCCCAGGGCCCTCACTCCCGACGAAATTCGAGACGTCCAGGACCGCGTCAATGCTGCCATATGGGCTAACCTGCCGGTGCATACCAAAATCGAGCCCTACGAACTGGCGATCCAAGAGGGCGCCATGGCGCTGTTTGGCGAAAAATACGGCGACCTGGTGCGAGTCGTATGTATCGGTGATTGGAGCAAAGAACTGTGCGGCGGCACGCACGTGAATGCTACCGGCGACATCGGCCTCCTCGTCATTACCAGTGAAACGGGCATCGGAAGTGGCGTTCGTCGACTGGAGGCTCTGGCGGGTGCCGCTGCCTATGCATATGTCAACGATTTGCGAGAACAGCTTGCCGCGACGGCTGAGGTGCTGGAGACAGGCGCGGAAAGAGTGTCTGAAAAAGTGCGCCAGGTGGTGCGTGAGCTGCGTGACCAGGAGAAACGTTCCGCTGTGCTCGCGCGCAAGCTGGCCGGCCGGGAAGCCGAGGCGCTACTGAGCCACGGAATGTCGATCGATGGTGTGACGGTCGTGGCCGACCAAATCACGGCCGACACGAGAGACTATCTCGAGGCGACCACCGATGCTGTAAAGTCACGGCTCGACAGGGGAATCGTCGTTCTGGGGAGCGTGGTTGGCGGCAAACCCGCATTCACTATGGCGGTGACCCGCAATCTGAGGGATGAAGGCTTCAGTGCCAACGTCATCCTGAAGGAGGCGGTTCAACGGGCCCAGGGTGGCGCGGCCGGCGCCGGTGGTAACGCCGAGTTTGCCAAGGGCGGCGGAAATGACGCTTCCAAGGTTGAAGAAGTCTTGCAGGCCGCCGTCAGTTTGATCAGACAAAGGGCAGAAGGGTGAGTTGGCCAGAGAGACAGTAGGAATGCACGTCAGTGCGTTGCGACTCCTGGGCTTGGACGTGGGCGACCGCCGTATCGGCGTGGCGGTAAGTGACCCGACTGGTGCGCTTGCAACTCCGGTGGCCGTATACTACCGACGCGAACAGGAAGTGGACGTGCGACACGTCATCGATCTGGCTGCTGAGTTTGAAGCGAGCGGCGCGGTAGTCGGCCTGCCGAAGAATATGAATGGCACGGAGGGTCCGCAGGCCGAGAAAACGCGTGAATTTGCCGATGCTCTGGCTGCGAGTGGGTTGTCAGTCTCACTCTGGGATGAGCGATTGAGTACGGTTGAGGCCACACGCCGCCTGACCGAACACGGTCGAATGCGGCGCGGTCAAGCAAAACAGCGTCGAAATGCCCGGCAACGGGTAGACTCGGAGGCCGCTGCGCTCATCTTGCAGACATATCTCGATCACGTGCGGATAAGGGGGGGCATTCGGTGAGGACAACTCGGTCCGTTGCGCCGAGACGGGCTCGTCCGGTGCTCGGCCAGCCGCCCTATGTCGCTCCGCGCTATCAGACGAAGATATGGGGTCGCGTCATCTTTGCTGCGCTGATCCTAGTGCTGGTCGTGGTCGGTGGCGGCGGCGGCGGCGTCTACTGGTCCCTGCATCATGCCCAGGGAAGCTCGTCACTACCCGTTACCGTCTCTGTGCGCCAGGGCGAAACCGTATCCGCGCTGGCGGACTCCCTGCAGCGCCAGGGAATCATCAACAGCGGGCTCTTGTTTCGCCTGGACGCGCGGTTGCAAAATTTGAGCGGCAAATTGAAAGTCGGCGATTACCGTATTCGCCGCAATATGAGCATCGACGACATGGTTAGCGCATTCACCGTCTTTCACGACCGGAAGATCAAGATTCTAATTCCGGAGGGCTTCCGCGCCGAGCAAATTGCGGCAGTGCTGCAGGCCCACGGTATCAACGGCCAGCAATTCCTCCAGCAAGTCCGCCATCCCACGCTCAGCCTCTCTATTCTTGGCGACAAGCCGGCCGGACGAAGTCTCGAAGGATATCTCTTCCCGAACACCTACGACGTCCCGCCGCACTATGGTGCCCGCGACTTCGCCCAGCTCATGATCTTGACGCTCGGCAAGAACTTCACGCCTGCCATGCGGCACGAGGCGGCGCGTCAGCACCGGAGCATCTATGACGTGCTGACTCTTGCCTCCATCGTCGAACGGGAAGCGAAGGTTGATTCCGATCGACCCAAAATTGCAAGCGTGTTCCTGAATCGCCTGAGGCAAGGCATTTCGCTGTACTCAGATCCTACCGTCCAGTACGCGGCCGGCACCCCAAGCAAGTGGTGGCCGGTTCTCCGAGACAGTCCCTCGAACGTGCAGCCTCAGTCACCTTATAACACCTATACCCATGGCGGACTTCCACCCGGACCAATCTCAAACCCCGGTCTGCTGAGCATCGAGGCGGCACTGAACCCCGCCCCGACCGACTTCCTCTACTTCGTGGCGATGAATGACTGCAGACACCATGCATTTGCGCGCACCCTGGAGGAGCAACAGATAAACCAGCAAAAGTACCATTGTCAAGTGTGAGGATTCCATGATATCAACCGGTGAACTCCGACGTGGCATGGCCATCGAATTGGATGGCGAGCTCTGGAGCGTGTTGGAATCCACACACCTCAAGCTTGGACGGGGCAGCGCGCAGGTCCGCATGAAATTGCGAAATGTGAAAACGGGCACCACCGTGGAGCGCACGTTTCAGGCCGGCGAAAAGTTCCGCCGTGCACGTCTCGATAAAAATACTGTTCAGTACCTCTACCGCGAAGACGGGATCTACCACTTCATGGACACTCAAACGTTTGAGCAGACGGCGATAAATCGCGACCAGCTCGGCGATGTAGCGGACTTTCTCAAGGATGGCCAGACCCTTGAGCTGCTGACCTATCAAGATCAACCGCTCGGTGCAGATCTCCCTCCGAGCGTCGAGCTGGAAGTGATCTCCACGGATCCCGGTCTTCGCGGCGATACGGCGACGGCCGGTACCAAGCCCGCCACGTTGGAGACCGGCTTGGTCATCCAGGTTCCGCTCTTCGTCAACCAGGGAGATCGGGTACGGGTGGACACACGCACGGGTCAGTACCTGGAGCGGGCATAGAGCGGGCATGGAAACCCCTATCCGCGGCCAGCGTCACTCAATGGACAGCCGGGAGGCAGCTCACCTGATCTCCGGCCGGTTAACCGCCGTGCTTGACCTCATTCGCGATAGCGATATCCAGGAGTTGGAGCTGGAGGAGAGCGGGATTCGCATCCGCCTGCATCGCGCTCTTGCAGCCGAGGACGAATCCTCGACGGCAGCCGCGGTTGCAGCGCCATTCGATGAGGTGATCCCACCTGGTCCAAAGGCAATCACGGCTCCGCTGGTAGGTACGTTCTATCGCGCCGGTAAGCCGGGCGTTCCTCCGCTCGTATCAGAGGGCTCACACGTCGAGGAAGACACTGTCGTCGGAATCATCGAAGCTCTTCATGAGCTGACCGACGTGGAAGCTGGGTACCGGGGACTCGTCACCAAGGTATTTGCCACTGACGGACAGCCGGTTGAATACGGCCAGCCACTCTTCGAGGTGTCCCAGCTTGGCGAATAGGGCGCTTCCGCTGCCCCAGAAGACACTACGAGTCAGCGAGCTGACCCGCTATCTCAAGTATGTGCTGGAGCAGGACGAGCTTCTTAGCGCGCTTTCGGTTCAGGGCGAAATCTGTGACTTCTCTAAATCGTCGAGCGGTCACGTGTACTTCACATTGAAAGACGGGCCGAGCCAGATCGCGTGTGTACTCTTCAGACGCGAGGCAGCGCAACAGTCCGGGGCCATCAAGGACCTTGCCAAGGGTGTCGAGGTGGTGGTTCACGGATTTCTGACCCTTTACGAACCACGGGGCAGCTGCCAGATCTACGTGACCCGCGTGCTTGCCCAGGGCTACGGTGCGCAGTTCCGGCGGTTTGAAGAGCTGAAGTCCAAACTAGAGGCCGAAGGTCTTTTTGCCGCCGAGCGAAAGCGAGAGCTTCCCCGCTTCCCGCGCAAGCTCGCACTTATCACCTCACCCGGGAGCCAGGCATATCACGATGTCCTTCATCGGCTTCGCTCACAGTTTCCATTCGTACATGTTATCGAGGTTGGTGTGTCGGTGCAGGGAGACGGCGCGGGGGATGAGATCGCCATGGCCATCGACATCGTGAATCGGCTCACCGATGCCGATGTCATCCTACTTACCAGAGGCGGCGGTGCTCCCGAAGAACTTGCCGCTTTCAACGATGAGCGGCTGGCTCGAGCCATCTTTGCATCCCGCATCCCAGTGGTTACCGGCGTCGGACACGAGACCGATTACACGATCGTCGACTTCGTGGCTGATCGCCGAGCGGCGACGCCATCCCTCGCGGCGGCGGTGGCCGTCCCGGATCTCGCCGCGGTGATGCAGCAGATTGGCCAGCTTCATGCGACGCTGACTGGCAGTATGATCCAGCGATTGCGCCATGAGCGCCAGCGATGGGTGCAGGCAAATCGGGCCCTCCTCCGTTCGAGTCCCCAAAGCCGACTTGGCATGCAGCGCCAACGTGCCGACGAGCTTGCTCGAAGCATGGAGCGCAACGTGCTACAGCAGCTTCGAGCGAAGCGAGAGCGGCTCGCGGGCCTTCACGCCCGTCTCCAGGCGCTTGACCCGCTCGCTATACTCGCACGGGGCTACACGGTGCTGACGGACATTCACTCAGGAGAAGTAGTAAGCCGAGTCGCGCAGGCTATGTCCTCCGGAACTCTTCGCGCACGCGTTTCCGACGGAGAGTTTCGCGTGCGCGTGGAAGGGCGATGAATCATTCGGTTGATTTCGAACAGGCATTGAAGGATCTCGAGGAAGTCGTCGAGCGTTTGCAGCAGCCCGACGTCCCACTCGAGGAGGCGCTGGCGCTCTTTCGAAGAGGAACCGAGCTGGCGCAGCACAGCGAAGCTCTGTTGAGCGATGCCGAGCTGCAAGTTCAGCAGCTAACCCGCGCCGTCCAGGAGCGTTTTTCGGAGTACAGCGCCGAAGCCGACGGCGACGAGGGAGAGGACTAAAGTCGACATAACGAGTGTCTGTAGGCTATAATTAAGGACAAAAGTACTAGGATTGCCGTAAGCAATTAACCAGAGGCCATCGCCTCCTGAGCCAAGCTCGCAGCTGAATGCGAGTGGCGAACGGCTGACGGCTCAACGGAGATCACCATGCAGATGCTTGATTCGGACACGCCCTTTGTGACCAATGATGAGGTGGCACGGGCGCTCTTTCATGTTGCCTCCCTGCTCGAGCTGGTGCAAGATAATCCCTACCGCGTTCGAGCCTACCGGCGCGCCGCGCTGGGTGTCCTTTTCCTGCCTAAGCCGCTCGCGGCCTACGTCGCGGAAGATCAAGAGATTCCGCTTCCCGGCGTAGGTGAGCGGATCCGTGATCGCCTTCGCGACCTTGTCAACACCGGCCATATGGGAATCCACGAGGCGTTACTCCAGGACGTCGGCGAACCGGTGATCTCGCTGCTCGCCCTGCGCGGGGTAGGTCCAAAGACAGCGATACGCCTCGTGCGGGAGCTGGGAATCGCGTCCCTGGAGGACCTTACGGTGGCGGCTCGTTCCGGTCAGATACAGACTCTTCGCGGGTTCGGGGCCAAGCGCGAACGGCAGCTGGGGGAGCAAGCGGAGGCGCGGCTCATCGAGGGTGCGGCGTAGCACCCGTTGGCCGACTGGCGGGGGCGCAATGGGCGGGTCTACGCCGCCGGTTAAGGAATCGTTAAGCCGATTCTCAGCTTGTTCTAACCCCGCAGACGCTGGTTCTCATGATGGTCTAATGTCGGGTCCGTACGATGAAGATGCTTCCTTCCTCCCTCCACTCGAGGCCGGCTGGGGACATCAGGACTCCTCATAGCTCAGCGCGAATGCTCAGCACGCAAAACGCCTCCCCAGCCGGCCTCGTTGGATAATCTGGAAGCAACATAAGTCGGGTTAGCGCGTTCCGTCCAGAGCTCAAATTTCGCGGGCGAAGAGGTCATCGTGGGTGGCTCGGCGAGTGAGTAAGCGAGCCTCCCCATCACGAACCGATATCACCGCCGGCTGTGGTACCAGATTGTAAGTACTTGCCATCGACAGTTGATACGCGCCTGAAACCGGAATGCACACAAGGTCACCGCCGGCAACGGGTGGCAATAACACATCGCGAGCCAGGACGTCCCCGGACTCGCAGTATCGTCCGACAATGTCTGCCGGCCCTACCGGCTCGTCCAGTGGTCTGCTGGGAAGAATTGCTGCGTACTGTGTCCCATAGAGGGCGGGCCGCGGATTATCACCCATGCCACCATCCACAGCTACGATGCGCACTCCATCGCGCTTCTTGACCGATCCGACCCGGTACACGGCCAGCGCGGCCCGAGCTACGAGCGCGCGTCCAGGCTCAACCGCCGCCCGATAAGAGTCGTGGGCTTCGAAGGCAGGCGCCAGCGCTGCTGCGACACGCTCTGCCTCAAGAAACGAATCACCGGGTCGATATGCCACCGCCCAGCCTCCGCCCAAGCTGAGCTCCAGCTCCGAAATATCCCCTGGCACGGATTCCGCGATCTCAATCAATCGTTGAGCAGCGCGCTGGTAGATCCGGACATCTGTGATCTGGGAGCCGAGGTGGACATGAAGTCCACTGAGCTTTAGCCAACGACTCCGGGCGACCGCATTGAGGGCAGCCTGTTCCTCGCAGGAGGGGCTCGCAAACCCAAACTTTACCCGCCGACCTGTCGTCCGCAGGTAGGGATGTGTCTCCGCTTCGAGCGAAGGCGCCATGCGAAGCCACACCCGGGCGTGCTTGCGAAGGCGGGCGCACACTGTCTCAAGCTGGCTCAGCTCGACAGTATTGTCGAGAACGATCGCCCGGATTTCCATTTCTACCGCCGTTTCGAGCTCGGAGGCCGTCTTGCAATTCCCGTGAAGGTGCATATCCTTGGCGGTGAAGTCCGCTCGCAAGCCGGCCTCCAGCTCCCCGCCGGATACGACATCAAGCCCGAGCATCTCGACGCGAAGTATGCGCAGCACTCCCAAAGTCGAGCAAGCCTTCGCGGCGAAGCTGACGCGTGCCTTCAGAGGCGCAAATGCCTCCAGTGCATGGCGCGCCTTGTTGCGAAGCGTCGTCTCGTCATAAATGTAGAGCGGTGTTTCGTAACGCTCCGCCAGCCAATCGATGCGCAAACCGGCTAAGGCGAGACCGCCGCCGGCGATCCCCGCCGAATCGGGCAGAACTGGTTCCCATTTGTTGGCCGGCAAGCACTTCCCTCCTGTTCAGGGCCATGGTACCTCCGACCAGGTTTCGTGGGCCTGGACTGTTCGCGCACCGCGCTCGGTCGAGTCACTGCGCCGAGGCAATGATCCATCTAGAGATGAGCGACGTAAGGAAAGTAGAAGCGAAGCACAGACACCTGGCGGAAAGTGAATGTGCACGAGGCGATCGCGTGATCTCCATCTGTCGCCGTCGGGCGTGAACCCGTTTGCGCGTGGACGAACACGCAGCCGGGTAGGTCATTTTTTGAAGTGGTGTGTGGAAGAGCTATGACAGGATCTGACGACCGACTTCTATGCCCCGTTTTCATCGACCGCGCTACCGAGCTCGATCAGCTCGTCGAAATGCTTGACTTGGCGGCAAACGGCCACCCTCAGGCAGCGTTTATCGCGGGAGAAGCAGGCATCGGGAAGAGCCGACTCTGCCGTGCCGTCTCTGAGGCTGCTCTACCCCGGGATGCGCTGGCTGTGTGTTGCCACGCCGCGCCTCAAGACATTGCGGTCCCCTGGGCTCCGATCATGACGGGCCTACGGCGATACCTTCGTCAAGTGTCAGGCGAAGGACCCCTCCCGCGCGGTCTCGCGCCTTCTCTGCAGTCACTGCTGCGTGCCGCGTTTCCTCAGATACTGGCAGACCAGTCGGCAGATCCTACCGCTGCCCCGCCCATCCGGCTCAGAGCCGCCGGTGCGCCGGAGTCCCAGAGAAATGATGCCGAGCAACAGCGCCGGCTCTTCGACACGCTTCTCGCAGCAATTCAATCGATCTGCTCGATTCGCCAGGAGGGCTCACAGGCAACGCAGCGATTGCTGATACTGCTCTTCGAGGATCTGCAGTGGGCCGATGACACAACCCTCGAATTTGTGCAATACCTTCTCCATGCCTTGGTCAGAGAAGCACCGGGCGCACCGGCCGACGACACGCGCCTCCTGGTACTCGCTACCTACCGGAGCGAAGCGGCGACAGAGAGGCTCAAACTCGGACGAACGATCAGCACCTGCCTGGCACAACGTCTCGCCCGGCAGATTGGGCTGAAAGCCCTCTCCCTGGCTGACCACGCGCAGTTTGTGTCGGCGACCCTGGGACGCGAGGTTTCGGCGGAACTTGCCTATCTCCTCTACGAGCATAGCGACGGAAATCCATTCGTCACTGAGGAGTTGCTGAGCGCCATGGCCGGCGCAGGCTATCTGCACCAGATAAAGGGCGAGTGGATTCAGAGGCCAGGGGCTGCAGTGCACCTCCCGCTCTCGCTGCGCACGGCAGTCCTGGATCGTTTGGCGAACTGGTCGCCTTCCGACAGGCATGTCCTGGCCACGGCGGCAACAGTTGGGCGCGAGTTCGAGTTCGACCTGGTGCAACGGGTTACCGGCCTCCAGGAGGATGAATTGTTAGCCGTGCTGCGGCGGGCGGTGGACCAACAGCTACTGTCCGAGGATGTAACCTGCGAAGAGCAGCTCGAGTGTGGGGAGGAGCGATATCGCTTCCGGCATGCTCTCACCAGGGAAGTCATACTTGGCGAGCTGCTGACCCGGGAACGACGCCTGCTGCATCGCGCAATTGCCGAGCTGCTGGAGCGAGATCTCGACCAGGATTGCCACGCCACGGTCGACGAGCCCATGCCCTTGGCTACCGCGAAGTGCGATCGCAGCTCCGCTCGACTCGCCCACCACTTCTCGCGTGCCGGTCTCCTGGGACGTGCGGGCCCATACGCCCGCGCCGCGGGCGAGTGGGCGCTGAGCTTGGGCGGTTATGCCGAGGCCTCGGAGCACTTCCAGCAGACCTTGATTTCGCTCAATTCAGGCGATCCCCAGCGTGTGCAGCTGCTGGAGCGGATCGGGACGCTTCGACTTTCGCTCCTCGACTTGTCGCTCGGTCTGGAGGCGCTGGATCTCGCGCGGAAGGAGGCGATGGACGCCGGGGCTCGCTGGCGAGCCAGTGCCATCGCCGCGGAGACAGGTCTGCTCCTCTGGTTCGTCGACCCGAAGGGCGCCGGCAATTATCTGGCCGACCTTGCCTCGGATGCCGAGGCACGGCTTCGGGCGGCCGAGCTTGGTGACGAGGATGCTCTGCGTCTGTATGCGGCCGCGGCGTTGCGCGCCGCGCTGTGCGGTTCAGAAAGGTGCCGGAATACAGAGCCACTTGTTTGGGCCGAGCGGGCCCGTGCGATCGTTCGGGACCTGCCACCGGCCGCTGAGCAGTTCCTGTATGCAGCACTCATCGGACAGGGTCTGGCGCGGATCGGCAATGGCGAGATTGCGGGCGGAGTCAAGGACATTGAACAAGCTGTGACCCTGGGCCTGCAGTATTCGCTGCCGCACGCCGTCATTCTAGCTCGCAACGTCTTGGTGCAAGCCCTGCAGGAATTGGGCCGGGACGCCGAAGCGCTCGCAGCCCATTCGGAAACGCTGGAGTACGCGCGCCGTGCGGACACGGCCTGGGCGCCTCCAAGCGTTCTGAACGCCTATCTGGCACTCGGCCGGTGGCCGGAAGGCATAGAGGCGGCTCGCGAGCAGATCGCTCGATGTCGAGAGCTCGGATTGTCTGTGGGGGAGGGTCTTGCGGAGGCGAGTCTAGGACAAATTTACCTCGTTCAGGGTCGGCACCAGGATGCCGCCCTTGAGTTGGAGAGAGCGTCAATCTCTCTGAACGAGATGCCTCAGCTCCGCTGGTTGGCTCCCTATCTCGGCGGAATTGCTCGCCTTCGAGTATCGACCGGCCGTTGGCAAGAAGCCGCGGCACTTTTCGAACAATGTTATGCATGGTGGCAAGAAACTGACGATGACGCCATCCTCATTCCGGTACTGCTGGAAGGCTGTCTGTTTTACGCGGAGCGCGCTGATGTCGCAGCAGCCGGGCGATGGGCGGCTGGCTTAACCAGAATTGCCACTGCGACTCAGAATCCTGCAGCGCTTGCCGCGGCTAGGCACGCGGATGGCGTTGTAGCGCTTGCAGCCGGCGAATCAAGTGTCTCGATCTCTGCGCTATATAGCGCGGCTACCGCCTGGCGCGCCCTCGACAGACCGTACTACGAAGCCCGAGCCGTACTCCGTATGGGCGAAGCGGCGCTCAGCTCTGCCGGTCGAGACGTCCAGAGACGACTGGAAGCCGACAGGCTCCTCTGCACGGCTGCCGACAAGTTTTCGGATTTGGGTGCGACTGCGGATGCGAAGGCCGCCCATCAGCTTCGCCGGAAGGCAGGACTTATCTCGCACGCCCGCCGCCGGCGGACGGTATCAGACTCGCGCGCCCCTTTTGGTGGCCTGACCGTGCGCGAGCGCGACGTTCTTCAACTGATCGCAGAAGGTCAGACCAACCGCGAGATCGCCCGCGGTTTATTCATAGCGGAGAGCACCGCAGAGCTTCACGTGAGCCGCATTCTGGGAAAACTCGGCTGCACAACGAGAGCGCAGGCCGCGGCCTGGGCGGTGAGTCGACAGCTGGTTTCCGTACCGCAAGAGATGGCTGCAATTTCTTAGCGCGCCCCGTAGATGCATTCGGATGGCTCAATATCCTCGCATGGCGGGCACATCAATAATTCGGGACATTGATCGTGTGCGGCAACCTCTCGACAGTCGCGCTGCTGAGTCACCTGCGGGCCCTATAATGCTGCCATGCTCGATGTGAAGAGAACGTGGGCCGCAGCGGATCTGCCGGTAGCTCGCCCCGACGCCGTGCCGGCTGTTCTCGACCGATTGAGGCCATACACCTACCACTTCATGCTGCTGGCCCTTATCCCCACCGCCTTCTATCTCGACGCACAGACCAGGACCATCATGCAGCAGAATCTGCTCGGTGTCGGGGCATTCATCATCCTTTTCGTATCCACTCGATTTTCGAGCCGAGCGGAGCGCCGGCAGGTTTGGATCATGGTTGGGGTGGCGACCTGTGTCGAGGTATGGTCGTCGATCATTTGGGGCGTTTATCGCTATCGCTTCGGCAACCTGCCACTGTTTGTTCCCTGGGGCCACGGACTGGTCTACCTGTTCGCACTTCGGGCTGCACGGACGCCTCTACTGACAAAGCATGCCATCGCAGCGAGGTGGATTGCTTTCGTCGGTGCTACCCTCTGGGCCATTTACGGGCTTACCGTCGAGCCCCTGTTCTTCGGACGACTGGATGTATTGGGTGCCCTCTGGTGGCCGATATTTGCCTGGTTTATGAGAAAACCGTCGGCGCCGATCTTTGCAGCGGCATTCTTCATTACCGGTATTCTCGAGATCGTCGGGACCAGCTTTGGGACCTGGGCCTGGCAGGTGTATGCGCCGATCTCCCACATTCCGTCCGGCAATCCACCCTCCGTTATTTCCGCCGGGTACTGCGTCATGGATTACATCTCACTGCAAATTGCAGCCGCGCTGCCGGCCGTGCCGCTCATCGCTTCATTGCCCCGGACCGTCTTGCGATTTTTCGGAACGCCGAGTTTGCGTGCCCTGATTCAGCCTCAGGAGCTGGACTGATCCATCGGAGTCTCCTTCTCGTACTTGGTGTCAGAATTATGCGAGGTAGAGACATAGCTGCCGGCGTCACGAAGATGAGACAGCGCTCGGATGAGGTGCCTGTCATGCTGAGCGGCTAAGCGGCAATTGCTGATGGCGCATGGATGGAGACGTCGCGAGCTTCCGCATCTGTCTGAGCGGCATTTTCGTGCACGCAGGTCCGGCGGCGAGACGGGGATTCGGTCATAAGCACCGAAGGAAATCCCTTCTTCACCTTGGAGATCGTTCGTTCATTGCTGGAACGCGGCGACCTCCAGGCGCGCCATGGCCGCTGGGTCGTACCAGACGAGAGCAAGCTTCACCTGCCCACGCGGGTCCGAGCCGTGGTCGGTCAGAGACTGTCACGTCTCCAAACCGTGTCGCGGGAGATTCTACAAGAAGCCAGCGTGCTTGGACAGAGCTTCACCTTCGACCAGTTGCAGCGCATGATCGGTCGCAGCGAAAAGGAGCTTGACGCCGCACTCGACGAGGCCGCGAAGGCCGGGATCATTCGCGAAGCAGGGGCCGACGGTTACACATTTAATTCCGCGCTGATTAGACAGTCCGTGTACGAACAACTGTCCGTGCGGCAGCGCGGACGGCTGCATATGGCAGCGGGGGCCGCGCTCGAGCAGGAGCCCAGCGCAGGGCGGTCACGGAGAGCCGCCGAGCTATCCTGGCACTTTCTCCAGGGTGACGACCGGAAACGCGCCCTGTCGTACGCGATTATCGCCGGTGATGAGGCGGAAGCACGCGGAACGGGCGCGGGATGCCCTCGTGCAGGCCGCTGGCGTACAGCAACCGTCATGACTTGTACTCACGGCTTGGGTGTGGCCGGAGGGCGGCAACGCTGTCCGAATTCAGCTTCCTGTGGGCGGCTATCCGGGCTCGTGACCAGCCCAGGCTAAAGGTATCGGATAAGCAATCCTACCGGTGGAAGATCGGTGGAAGCGCTTCCGGTGTTTGGTCCGAGTCACCGGGTCCAGCGGGCCATTGATCGGTCTCATGAGCGACTCTTGCCCCCTGCACCATCACGAGGTGATGCAGATCGTTGAGTGCGCTTGCAGCCTCTACGCTGGTCGGCTCTAGGAATCCGGCCTCGGCGAGACGCACCAGCGACCGAAGTCGCGCTCGAAGAAGGGCTAGATCCTGGCACAGTTCGCTCAGGCGGCGGTGGACGTAGAGCTGGCCGAAAGTGGATGCCACTCCAGCGCCGATAAGGAGACCTAGGAGAAAGAGAAGCATAGAGTGCTCCGTCTGCCAAAAAGTACGTGCTCTGATTGTCTCGTGCCGGATACAGCTCGTGCGAAATGATCCAAAAAGGCCCGGATGGCATCCCTATGGCTATGTTCAAAGCCGCCAGCACGTTCGATCGGCTAGGAGCGCAAAAATCGCCCCAATTCCCGTCATTCTTACGCGCCTGCGAGTTGAGCCCTGGGCGCACATTCCTCTCGGACGCACGCGGAAAAAATTGGTAGATCATCTCGCCACTGAGCGCATCGAGCTTTTGGGCGTACGACTGCGTTACCTTGTATCCGCTCTCTTTCCGCGCTTGTTCTCATACATGCGCGCGTCCGCCTTTGCGACCAGGTCGGCAGCCTCAGTGCCGTCGATGGGGCAATGGGCAACGCCAACGCTGATGGCGATTCCCACCTGGAGTTGAGCAGATATTTCGGCCACTGCATCGGCAATCCGCCAGGCGATTCTACTGTCTGTGTCACTTGGTGCTGCCAGCAGCAAGGCGAATTCATCACCTCCATATCGCCCGGCGAAATCGTATGGACGAAGCACACGGCGCAACGCGTCACCCAAGCTCCGGATGACCTCGTCGCCCTTGACGTGACCGTGGCGGTCGTTCACCTCCTTGAGATTGTCGAGGTCGATGAAGACCACGGCGAACGGGCTTCCAGTCCTCTTACTGCGGGCTAACTCGCCCTCCAGCGTCTCTTCAAAGGCACGGCGATTCGGAAGGCCCGACACGACATCCCGTGCCGCATCGCGTCCGTACTCGAGCAGTCGAGCGATGTGCTGGGCAACCATGGCGGCCGCGGGGATGTGCTCCGAGCTGTATTGGCCATCGCGGCAGTCGGTCAAGTTCAGCACACCTTCAACACCGTGGTCTGTAACGACTGGAGTGCTCAGGAATGTGGTCCCGTTGCATTGCCCGCAGAGTGGCAATCCACGTTCCGCAACAACACCGGCGATACCTTGTCCGATGGGCACACGGATGGAAGGTAGGATCGACGGCTCGATCCCGATCGATTGAGAGACAACCAGGATGGCCTCACTGCTATCCCGAAGGAGCAGGCTCGCCCGGCCCGCCTTGAGGAGGTGCACGCCGGTGAGAAAGGCGGATCGCACCGGGTCGGCCGAACTACCGTTCAGACTGCTCGATCGCGCATCTGTCAACATGGCTGTTGCTTTGCCATGGGCAGTGCAAGACGAAATTGCCGGGCGGGCAACACCTGAGATACGGGGAGGCTAAACATGGATTCCTATCGGCATTACAGTGCGCCAATACGCGCAGCCCTATCCATGCTGCGCAACCCCTACAACCGCGGTCCCACGATCATGGTCTACCTCCATCTTCCTGCAAGAGCACCGTGCAAGTCTACGCCTCTTGGTGAAAAGAGGGTTTCAATGTGAATGAAAGCCGGGAGAGTGTGCTGCACGCTCTCCCGGCTGGTACCTGTCATGGCTCCGGAGGCAGGATTCGAACCTGCGACCAAGCGGTTAACAGCCGCCCGCTCTGCCAGCTGAGCTACTCCGGAACGATCATGCGTAGCGCTGTGGGCAATGTGCCCACAGCGCTACGCAAGTATATTAGGCTGCTACAGCCGATTCAAAACTCGTCGCGTCAAACCTACGCTAGGTCTCGAGGAAATCGCGTAGCTTGCGGCTGCGGGATGGGTGACGCAGCTTGCGGAGCGCCTTGGCTTCGATTTGCCTGATGCGCTCGCGCGTCACATTGAACTCTTTCCCTACCTCTTCCAGCGTGCGTCCTCGGCCGTCGTCGAGGCCGAATCGCAGTCGCAGGACCTTTCGCTCCCGCTCGGTGAGCGACTCGAGCACGTCTTCCACCGACTCGCGGAGCAGCTGAATTGACGCCGCTTCAGCCGGAGCCTCTCCCCCCTCGTCCGGGATGAAGTCGCCCAGATTGCTGTCTTCCTCTTCGCCAATCGGCGTCTCCAGCGATACGGGCGTCTGCTGGACCTTCATGATCTCCCGCACCTTGTCTGGAGGCAAGTCCATTTCGAGGCCAATCTCTTCAGACGTTGGCTCGCGTCCGTACTCCTGCAGTAGGCGGCGTGAAATGCGGACGAGCTTGTTGATGGTTTCGACCATGTGGACCGGAATGCGGATGGTGCGGGCCTGATCGGCTATGGCACGGGTGATCGCCTGCCGAATCCACCAAGTAGCATAGGTCGAGAACTTATATCCCTTGGTGTGGTCGAACTTTTCGACCGCCCGGATCAGACCGATATTACCTTCTTGAATCAGGTCCAACAGATTCATGCCGCGGCCGATGTACTTCTTTGCGACGCTCACCACCAGTCGAAGGTTGGCCTCCGTCAGCTGACGTCGAGCCTCCATGCCTCGGTCAATTTTGGCCGGGTCGTACAGTCGGCCAGAGCGTCGATTTTCAATCTCAGCGTCGCCGTCGCGCATTGCTTGAGCGAGCTTGACCTCCTCTTCACCGCGGAGCAAACGTACACGCCCGATCTCACGGAGGTACATGCGCACCGGATCGTCGAGCGCGGCGCCCTCGGCGTCGAGGACCTTTTCGAGCTCCTCGGCGGAAACTTCCTCCTCTTCCTCCTCCCCTGCCCCGGTATCTTCGTCAATTTTGACGTTGACCAATCCAGTGATGACGGCGTCGATCCGCTCGACGTCATCGCCGGCATGTTCGAGGATCTCTTCCGCCTCGCGTTCGGCCAGATGGCCTTCTTTTTTTGCTTTCTGCGTTGCCGCATCCAGATCTGTCGGCAACATCTCAGAAGCAGGCTCTGCGGCGGTTGTGTCCTGCAACCAATCCCCCTGAGAGAGTCCGTCGGATTGAGCTGTCACGCTGCGCGATTCCGCTTATTATAGTGATGTAAGCAAGAGTCGGAGGGCACGTTTGGGCACAGGATAGCACGCCTGGATGGTTGCGCGCTTCAGAAGCGAAACGTCTGAATGGCGCGCCACTCGCCCACCGTCGCGGTCATCCACTGAAAGAACGATGCTCCCACGGCTCCGCTGAGCTTGCTTCCCGCGAGAAAACCGTTCGTTTCTGCCGCGGATGGCGCATGAGGACCCATCTCGAGCCGGCCGAAATTGTCAAAGGCTTGACCAATCGGCGCGATGGGAACGTGTCCACTCAACTTCCGAATGGCACCGACGGAATCGACAGCGTAGCGAAAACCATACGCGTACCCGTACCTCATATGACCGTAATCGGATCCAAATGTTGTTGTCGTCTGGTGCCAGTAGTCCATCGGTGCGATGAGATTGTACTGACGCGCCACCTCACGAAACGGAAAATCGGGACTCGATTGTGGCGGATACGTCACGCCGACCAGAAGGTAGGTCGGTCCAAGGTACGCGCGAATCAGCTGCGAATATGCGCGCACATTCGACAGTGTGACATTGCGCTCGAGATCAACGGCAGCTCCATCGAAGGTGGCACCTGCGACGGTGCGGAACGACGCGACTTGTCGAGTCAGCATGACGTCCGAAGCGAGATCATACAGATAGGGGAAGATCCAGGCGAGCACGGAAATCTTGGAGCCATGCGCTGCATCAATGAGTGGTCCGACGACGTCTTTCCCGTGGAAACCGAGCGGTGATATAGCGGCTTCAATGTACAAGTGACTTACGCCGTTTCGGCGAGCGGCACGAATGAGCGCATCGGGAGCGCTATCCGCTACCGTCCCCAGCGTCAGCCACATTCCCTTCCCGCCGGCAGCTTGCCATACCGGCACGTGACCTCTGCGCTCCGTACCGGGATCCGGAGTGCGAAAGACAATTGCATTGCCGGGTGCCCATCGCCCTCTGATTTGGTACCAGATCTTTCCCTTCCGGTCCTGTTGCCAGGCGGTGATGGCTGCTACTGACCCGGCTCGAAATACACCCACCACGTGACCGGTGGGCGAACTGTACAGGCTTACGGTGGATTCGGCCTGTGCAGTCGCAATGATGCTCTCAGCCCTATGGGCGCGCACCGTGTAATGGATCTCCGGAGGCTGATAGGTGGAAACGGAATTCCAGGGTTTGCCAAAAACAATGTCGCGAGCATAGACCCAGCCCTGCACGCTTGCCCAGATAGTCACGCGCCTCCACGTGCCGCGTTGCTCCAAAACCTCTACCTGGGTCTCTTGCACCAGGACGGTGAGGACCCGTGCGCGGGCGGACGGGGCAGCACGAAGCTCAACATGATCGTGTGCGATCAATCCGATGCGGTGCAGTGCCCTGGCGGATACGGCAGCATCATGGTACAGCCCCAGAAAGAACGTCAGCAGCAGAGCAGCGCTCGCCCTATGGGCCCGCCGAATCACGACTCCAGGTGGCCGCGCTCTCGCAAGTAGCGGTAAAACCTCAACCGTGCTTTTTCGGGTTTGGTGAGGCGCCGCTGCAAGGCTTGCTGGACTGCTATCCCGGCTCCGAGAGCCGCCAGCGCTCCCAGGGCAAGAGCGAGTCGGAGCGTGGCTCCCCGTGCGGCTTTGCGCGACGTGTCGGATCCAGTCTCCCAACCATTCTCGGCAGCCATCTCTTTCTTCCTCGCTGGCCAAAGTCGGCTCAGTATAGCACCGGCAATAGAATGGTGAGACGCCCACACTACCCGGTCCGCTTCGGAACGGAACCCACCAACGTGCGGAGGATCGACGACCCACATGGCGAACCGCCTGGCAACTGAGAAGAGCCCTTATCTGCTTCAGCACGCGCATAATCCAGTCGACTGGTATCCCTGGGGGCGCGAGGCGCTGGACAAGGCAAAGCGAGAGGACAAGCCCATTCTGGTAAGTATCGGATACTCCGCGTGCCATTGGTGTCACGTGATGGAGCGTGAATCTTTCGAGGACGACGAGATTGCCCGGCTGATGAATGAGCACTTTGTCAGCGTCAAAGTTGATCGAGAGGAGCGCCCTGACCTCGACGCCATCTACATGGAGGCTGTACAGGCCCTGACTGGTCAGGGTGGCTGGCCGCTCAATGTGTTCCTGACCCCGGATGCCGAGCCGTTTTACGGTGGTACCTATTTTCCACCCGAGACCGGTCGCGGCATGCCCAGCTGGCCCCAGGTTCTCCGGAGCATCGCCGAGGCATACCGGCAACGTAGAGACGACGTGTTCCAGAATGCAGCCGCTTTGACGGAGTACATGCGTCAGGCGCAACGCCTGAAACAATCGCACGCCGACCTCTCGCCTGATCTCCTGCGAATGGCATATGACGGCGTCATGGAGCAAGCTGACTGGAATCGGGGAGGGTTCGGCGCAGCTCCCAAATTCCCTCAGCCCCTAGCGCTCGAGTTTGTTCTGAGGATGTATCGCCGCTTTGGCGACGAAGAGGCTCGCAGTTTTGTAGAGCTCACTGCACAGAAGATGGGCGCAGGGGGCCTATTTGACCACCTGGGCGGAGGCTTCCATCGGTACACCGTGGACGGAGCGTGGGTTGTGCCACATTTCGAGAAGATGCTGTACGACAATGCGCTCCTGGCACGCGTTTACCTGCAGCTCTTTCAGCTCACGCATGAGCGCTGGTATCGCTCGACGGTCGAACAGACTCTTGACTATCTGCTACGCGATATGCGCTCGCCGGAGGGTGGTTTCTACAGTGCGGAGGACGCAGACAGTGAGGGATCTGAGGGTAAGTACTATGTGTGGACGCCGGGGGAGATCGAGGCCGCGCTTGGACCGGACGAGGCCGAGATCGTGGCCTGGCGGATGGGAGTTCGGCCCGAAGGGAACTTCGAAGGAAAGTCAATTCTGACGATCAGTATGCCAATTCCTGAAATCGCCGAGCGAAGAAGCATCACTCCCGAGAACGTGGAACAGATCCTGTCGGAAGCGCGCCAGCGCTTGTTTCAGGTCCGCTCGAGCCGTGTGCCACCTGGAAAAGATACGAAGATCTTGGTCTCATGGAATGCTCTGGCGATTCGTGCATTTGCCGAGGCGGGTCGCATCCTGAATCGCCCGGAGTATCTCGACGCTGCCAAAGCGGCCGCCGATTTTCTGCTGGAGTCGTTGCGGATAGATGGGCGGCTGATGCGAAGCTTCAAGGATGGTCCGAGTCGTATTTCGGCCTTCCTCGAGGATTTTGCGTTTCTGGTCGAGGCGCTCCTAACACTCTACGAGACAGCCTTCGACAGCCGATACCTCGCAGATGCCCGCGAGCTGGTAGACGAGATGGTCCGGCAATTCTGGGACGATGAGCAAGGCTGTTTCTTTGACGTGTCGGCCGACGCGGACGAGCTGGTGGTCCGCCCACGGGGCTTCTTCGATAATCCCATTCCCTCCGGCAACGCCGCCGCCACCTTCGCCCTCCTCCGGCTGGAGGCACTTACCGGCGACCAAAGCTATGGCCGAAGGGCTCTAGCGGCGTTTCGGGTGGCTCGCGACTTTATGGCTCGCGCACCGCTTGGCTTCTCCTCCCTGCTCTCCGCCCTGGATTTTTACTTCTCGCCACAGGTTCAGATCGCCATCGTAGGAACTGTCGGCAGCGAAGACACGGGCCGCCTGGCGCAGGCCGTTTTCGACCGCTACCTGCCGAACAAGGTCGTAGCGGTTGGCGAGCCTGAAGCTGGCCCGCTACTGGCCGGTAGGCAGCGGCTCGATGACCGTCCGACTGCGTACGTGTGTGAACACTTCACCTGTAAGCTGCCGGTGACGGACGTCGAGGCACTGGTTTTGCAGCTGGAAGATCCCCATGGTTTACGCTGACCCGATAGGTCAGCGCGCCTCGACGATGGTAATGTGCACAACCAATACCTTCTCCAGCGGCTGAGAGGGCTCACCGGTCCCGATGTTCGTCGTCACCGGCGTTTGCGCGATCTTTTGGACCACGTTCCTGCCCTGCGTTACTTTCCCAAAGATCGTGTATGAGGATGCTAACCCGAGGCCATCCGCGCCGGTCACGATGAAGAACTGACTCCCATTTGTGTTCTTCTGACCGAGATTGGCCATGGCGACCGTGCCGGGTGTGTATCTCATGTTCTTCGAGAGCTCATCTTTGAACTCGTATCCTGGTCCGCCAGTGCCCGTACCGGTTGGATCCCCGGTCTGTATCATAAACGTCCGAATTATGCGGTGAAACAGGTTCCCGTCGTAATAGTGGTGCCGAGCAAGAAACACAAAATTGTTGACTGTGACGGGCGCGAGTTTTGGAAGAAGGGTGATAGTGAACGCGCCATCGGTTGTGAGGACCCTCGCCGTGTAGTGGTGGTTCACGTTTATGGTCATGCGCGGAGGCCGGCTGAACCGGGCCCCACTAAGTAGCCCCCCCGTGGGCGTGCTGGTCGGCTTGGGCGTGGTGCCGGACGCGGTTGAAGTGCCGCAACCTGCCATTACAAGCAGCGCGACAGACAAGATGGACTTGCGCACGAATACATTCTCCCCTGATCGATAATGCCCTAACCCCACCGCCTGCGCCGGGGCAAGTCACAGCGTTGCGGGACACGCTCGGCACGCATGACTGTGCTGATCGTTGGAGTTTAGCACGCCGACGAGCCACCGTTCGAAGAGGCTACAAGCCTCGAAGACCGGCCAGCCAGCCGGCAGAGTGGCTAACATAAGAGATGCGTCCAGCCGGGATGCCGGAGCTGTCCAATGATGCCTCGTATCCTCATCCTGCACTACACGCCGCCTGGCGTCATCGGGGGCGTTGAAGGCATCATTCAGCAGCACATCCGATTGCTAACCGACCGCGACTTTCCAGTCGAAGTGGTGGCCGGAAGGCCCGGTCAAATTGAGGTGCCCTTTCACCTGATCCCCGAGATTGATGCGGCACGTCCGGAGAACGTGCAGATCGAGGATGAGCTCTCACATGGTGTGGTGAGTGAGCAGTTTGAGGCCACTCGCCGCGTGATCATGGAAAAGCTAGAGCCCGTGGCCGCGCGGGCTGATGCTGTGATTGCTCACAACGCCTTTACGCTCCACTTCAGTCTCCCGCTGACCTCTGTGCTGTGGGACCTGGCAACTGAACGTTCTCCAGGCAGCATGATTGCCTGGTGCCACGACCTTTCCTGGACCAATCCACTTTATATTCCCGCCATGTACGACGCATTTCCGTGGAATCTCCTCCGTCTACCTGCGCCTAACACTCGGTATGTCACCGTGTCCGGAGAACGTAGGTCCGAGCTCTCCGCGCTCTGGGGCGACGGCGGCGACCGCATCGTCGTCATTCCCAATGGCGTCGATCCGGTCAAGCTGCTCCGCCTCTCCTCATTTGCGTCCGAATTAGTCAGCCGCTACGGGCTTTTTGATCGCGATATCGTGCTTTTACTGCCGGTTCGCATCACGCGCCGGAAGAACATCGAGGCCGGAATTCGCGCCATTCGAAGCCTCAGGGATCGGGGCCTGGATGTTTGCTTCCTGATCTCCGGGCCGGTGGCGCCGCACCACCCGGCTCGTTCCCGGAGCTACCTCGCCGAGCTCAAGGCACTGCGGGCCGACCTGAACGTGAGCGAAGAAGTAGTCTTTTTGGCCGACGAGCTCGGTGAAAACCTTGACGATCAGGCCGTGGCCGAACTGTTCGCCGTCTCGGATGTGCTCCTTTTCCCGAGTGCCCAAGAAGGCTTCGGTCTGCCGATTCTGGAGGCGGGCGTCGCGCGCTTGCCGGTCGTGCTCTCCGACATCCCGATCTTTCGCGAAGTCGGTGGATCCGACATCAGAACCTTCCCACTCGACTGTGCGGCTGATACAATTGCCGCAGAAATTCTTCGCAGTCTTGACAATGGTCCGTCTCGTCTGTACAGGCGAGCTCTGAGGGAATTCCGATGGGACGCGATCGTGGATCGAAAGATTCTTCCTCTGCTTCCTGGATACGGAACATGGTCGCAGCCGCGGGAATTGGCGAGCACCGTGGATGATGAGCCCCGCTCATGACTGAATCACTCGGCAATATTCTCATCCCTGCATTCGGCGTCGCGTTCTCGGATAACCTCCTTGCCGTGGCCGACGACCTCTGCAATCGGTACGGAACGGAAGGCACCGTGCTGAGCGTGGTTGAAGTGCCGGAGGAGCGATCGCTCAGCGAGGGCGCGCTGGTGGTCCGCCGCCGCCGTCGCCTGCTCCGTAGAATAGCCCAGCTGCACGGCGAGGACGGACTGCATGCCACCGTGCGTACGGCACACTCTTTGGAGCATGGCATTAGAGGCGCCGTCACCGACACCGACGCACGATTGATGCTGATCGAGTGGAGGCCATTGCGCCGACAACTCGGGATCGCGACCATTGAACGGCTGGTAGCCGACCCCCCGTGCGATTTGGCAGTGGTAAAGCACGGCAAATCATCCGAAATCAAAAGCGTCCTCGTTCCCGCTCGAGGCGGGCCTCATGCTCTTTTGGCGCTCAAGCTCGCAGAGGCGCTCGCCGCGCAACATGGGGCGATTTTGACGCTCCTTCACGTCAACGTCTCGTATCCGGTCGAGCGCCATCGGGCGAAAGAGGAAGCCTTCTTCGAAGCAGTACGCCGGCGCGTCAGCTATACGCAGGTGCGACCGGTGGAGATCACCGCCGACTCAATCGAAGCCGCACTCATGACCGAAGGAGCAAAGCACGATCTCGTCATTATGGGGGCGGGAGCCCGGGACGAAAAGTCCTCGTTCCTTCTCGGACGGATCCCTGAGACGGTGGCTCGTAAACTCGGTAACACCGTCATCATTGTCAAGACGCGCGAACCGGTGACGGCCGGCACGTTCGGCCTATCTGCTCGATCGCTAAGTCCTCCCCAGCACCGTGACATCTCGGAATTGGTCGATCGGTGGTTCGCCGAGAACACGTTCCACAGCCATGAGTTTCGCAACGTACGCTACCTGGTGGAACTCAAGAAACGACAGGGCACGACCATTAGTGTGGCGTTGCCAACCTTGAACGAAGAGAAAACGGTGGGAAAGATCATTTCTACGATCAAGCGTCAGTTGGTGGATCGTAATCCGCTTATCGACGAGCTGATCGTGGTAGACAGTAACTCAGAGGACCGCACGGTCGAGATCGTCACCGATCTTGGCATACCGGTCTTCAAGCATCCCGATATTCTGCCGCAGCACGGCTCTTACGCCGGAAAGGGAGAGGCCCTCTGGAAGAGCCTGCACGCTACACAGGGCGATATCGTGGTGTGGATCGACTCCGACATTACCGGATTCCACCCCAAGTTCGTCTATGGGCTCGTCGGTCCACTACTGACGCAGCCACGAGTAGGCTTCGTGAAAGGGTTCTATCGACGGCCGCTGAAGCTCGGCGGCCAACTCTTGACCACCGGTGGTGGGAGAGTAACCGAGTTGACAGCACGGCCGCTGATCAATCTGTTCTATCCGCAGCTTTCGGGGCTGGTCCAGCCACTGGCCGGTGAGATGGCAGGCCGCCGCGAAGTACTCGAATCAATCCCTTTCTTCACCGGATATGGGGTTGAAACCGGACTGTTGATCGATATTCTGGAGCAATTCGGTTTGCCATCCATAGCTCAGGCGGACCTGGAATATCGGGTGCACCGGAATCAAACACTGCTGTCTCTCAGCAAGATGGCTTTCGCAATTGTGCAGGTCGTCGTTAAGCGTTTGGGTGATCACGCCCGATTGGAGCTCCGAGAGGAATTGAGTCCTAGCATGAAACTTATCCACTACTCACCGACCGAGCTCTTCCTGGAAGTCAAAGAGATACGCGAGCACGAGCGGCCGCCAATCAAAGCTCTCCCCGAGTACGCCGGGCGCCCCGAGTCATTGGGTGAACGCGCCGGCGTGATTTGAGCCAGCATAGACCGTACGGTGTGTGGACCGAGCGCTTGATTGCCAGCGCGCGATTTGGTCGGGACAGGAGATCACCCTTTCAGATCAATCGCTCGTATCGCCGTCCGGCGAAAAGCGCCCAAACGTGGCACGCGGCGCCCGCACGTGAACGGGCCCGTGGACGTGCGTCTGGCAAGCGAGTCGAAGCCTTCCCGCTTCCCGACCGAGACGCTCCCGCTCCAGTGCCGACACGGGAGAAAGGTGCTCCTTGCCCTGCAGCACTTCGACGCGACATGAAGTGCAGAACCCATTGCCTCCGCAGACATGACGGTGGTCGACATGATTTTCGAGGAGTACATCGAGCAAGCGCCGTCCGGAGCGAGTTTCTAGCGTACGCTCCCCATAGCGAAGAACCACCGAGCGGTAAGGCTGATTGCGGTTGTCTCGATCTTTGTTCATTTGCGTGCCAAGCTGGCGGATTCTAACAGGATTAGGCGTCGGACGCGATGAGACGGTCTGCAATCATCCATGCGGCGTCTCGGTCGTCAGGAGCGAGATGGCCCTCCAGTACTTCCTCCCTCAGAGTGTCTTTGATGTGCCGGATCCATGGACCGGGAGCCCGCTGATAGCGCTGCATGAGATCATGACCGGTCAGCGGGCTCTGAAGTGTCTCAACCTGGACTCGGTCGAGATCGCGGATTCGAGCTTCCAAATGATCGAATTTGGGGCGATCTGCCGAAGGAGTTCCGAAGGCGTGGCCTGCTGCGTCAGCTCGCGCCAGCAAAATCGCATCGCCGAGAGAGGGACCGAGTCGCAACATGAGGCGGCGTACCGCACCATCGGACCACTCCGGACTGTAGGAGTGCAGCTGCATGTGCGTTTCAATCAGCAGCGACACGGCTTCGACGACCTGATTACTGTACCGCAAACCCCACAAAATCTCCCGGGCCATGCGCGAACCAAGCTCTTCGTGGTGGAAGAAACGAGGTCGACCCGATGGCTCGTGTGTCCGAGTGGCAGGCTTGGCGATGTCGTGTAGGAGAGCAGCCCAACGCACGGTAAGGCCGGCTGGAACCTCGGCGAGGACGCGCATGGTATGATCCCAGAGCGAGAGGGGATGTCGAGGACCGTGGTCCTGCATCTGCGTGAGCTCGAGCAGCTCTGGCACTGAGTGTTGCAGCAGCGTGGATTCTCGAAGCAGTGTAAGGCCACGTACCGGATCTGGGCCCGTGAGGATCTTCGTGTATTCGTCGCGAATTCGTTCCCGGGAGATCGTCTCAAGCCAGAGGGCCGCCCGTTCCAGGGCATGCCAGGTTTGCCCTTCAATGGTGAACGCCAGCCGGCTGGCGAGCCGGACCCCGCGGAGAAGGCGAAGTGGATCCTCACGAAATCGCGCTAGCGGATCCTCCACCGCCCTGATGAGCCCTGCTTCCAGATCCGGCTTCCCGCGGAGAGGATCGACAATCGCTCCCGTCAGAAGATCTTGCGCCATGGCATTGATCGTGAAGTCTCTGCGAGACAGGTCGTCCAGCAACGTGGAGCCGAATTTGACGGAGGGCTTGCGGGAGCCGGGCAGATAGGTTTCCTCGGACCGGTAAGTGGTGATCTCGATCCTCCCGCTTTCAGTCTCGAGACCCACCGTACCGAACTTCTCCCCGACCAGGTGCGGCTTGCCAAGCCCTACTTTGCGTCCGATTCGTACGATCGTGTCAGGCAGCGCAGACGTTGCGAGGTCGATGTCCAGATCGTGGATGCCCAGAAGCCGGTCTCGGACGGCGCCACCCACCAGATAGAGTTCCTCACCTTCGGCCCGAAAGGCCTCGGCGAGCCGGCGCGCAACGGCATAAGGCTCGCCGTGAGCTTCGTGTAGTTGCTGATTGCTGGCCATAGATGCCATCGCCCGTTCGTCCATAATCTACTCTCGCATGTGTCGAGCCGGGCCGCCGAGAGGCTCAGACCTCCTGTATAATCAGTTCACATTTACATAAATTGTCGGGAAGGATCAGGATGAAGTGCCCGTTTTGCGGTCACAATGACTCCCGCGTCGTCGATTCACGTGACATCGAGGCAGGTGAGAGTATCCGGCGCCGCAGAGAGTGCCCTGCCTGCGGACAGCGTTTCAGTACGTATGAGCGCGTGGCTCTGAGCCTCCAGGTTGTGAAGCGGGATGGACGGCGCGAGGAGTTTGACCGCCAAAAGCTCGTGAATAACATGTGGAAGGCATGCGAGAAACGCGATCTGCCGGTCGAGGCGGTCGAGGCGATCGCGCGGAGCATCGAGCACCGGGTGCATCGTCTGGGCACAGCAGAAGTCCCCAGCACCGTGATCGGTGAGTACGCCATGGAAGCTCTGCGAGACCTCGACCAGATTGCATATATTCGGTTCGCGAGTGTCTACAAATCGTTCGCCGACCTCGACGATATGCGCGCAGAGATGGAACGACTGGCAACACAGACTGCCCCTGAGCAGCAGCAAGTTCGCTGATATACTGGCGGGATGCTGCGCTCGGGTTACCCCGCTCGTGATCCTCTGCCCTTGCTCCGACTGGCTGCGCTAGGCGAAGTCCCGCACGCCATCAGCACTCGTCACGGAGGAGTGAGTCAGGGTCCGTTCGCAACCCTGAACATGGGGTTGAGCACGGGCGACAGCGAGGAGCACGTCTTGGCCAATCGACGGGTCTTTGAGGAATCACTTGGCCTGGCGCCACACCAGGTGGTCGCCGGCCGTTTTTCTCACGGGAATGAAGTGTCCGTTTTCCATCGTCCGGCAAACGGCAAGGCAGCGAAGCCGCGAAGCCGTCGGCGACCCCAGTTGTGGCAGAGCGAGGCGCGTTTCTGCAGTGACGGGGTCGTCAGCGATGTCCCAGGCTTGTATTTCTTCCTTACCTTTGCAGATTGCGTGCCGATCGCTTTTCGAGATCGGCGGCGCGGGGTAATTGGCGCCGCTCATGCCGGCTGGCGTGGTACGGCAAAAGGGGTTACCAGGGCCGTCGTCCGCACGGCTGGGGAAGAGTTTGGAACAGACCCTGCCGACCTCCTGGTTGGAATTGGACCATCCATCGGACCATGTTGCTACTCGGTTGAGTCCGAGGTGCTCGAAGCGTTCAGCGCACATGGATTCGATCCGGTAGTTCTGCAGCGGAACGGCCTTACGTACCTGGATCTTTGGACGACCAATGAGCGCCAGCTGCGGCAGGCTGGAGTTCCCGCAGAATCGATCGAGAACAACCGAATCTGCACGAGCTGCAATCGCGACACCTATTACTCCCATCGTGCAGAGCAGGGCAGAACCGGTCGATTTGCCCTTTGTATTGGACTTAGCAAACGAGGTGGCTGACAAGATAGACGCGCGTTTTGAGCGCGTGCGAGCTCGCGTCGCCGACTCGGCAAGCCGCGTAGGCCGACCGCCAGAGAGCGTGACGCTGGTCGCGGTGACGAAGTTGGTACCCCTCGAGCTAATTCGTGACGCTATTGCTTTGGGTCACCGAGTATTTGGCGAGAATCGAGTGCAGGAAGCGCTGCCCAAGATCGACGAATTGTCCTCCGTTGCGCCTGATATCCGCTGGCACCTGGTGGGTCATCTGCAAACTAACAAGGCAAAGCTTGCAGCCGAGCGATTCGCTATGGTGGAGTCCGTCGACAGCGTTCGGCTGGCATCACGGCTCGACGCCCGCGCGGCGAGCTTGAGTCGCCGCCTGCCTGTGTTATTGGAGGTGAACGTCGCGGGCGAACCGAGTAAGTGGGGATTTTGTCCCCATGAGGTGGGGGCGGCCGTGACAGAGATCAGCCAGCTTCCGCACCTGGAGATTCGGGGCCTCATGACCGTGGCGCCCCTTGGTCGGCATGCGGAGGACGTGCGCTGGGCGTTTCGCGCCCTTCGACAGTTGCGTGACGACCTACGGGAACGTATCGCGTCCCTCCAGCTGCCTGAGCTGTCAATGGGAATGAGTCACGATTTCGAGGTGGCAATTGAGGAAGGAGCTACAATAGTGCGAATTGGCCGCGCGCTCTTTGGTGAGCGGCTGCCGGCCCGGTGATGTTGGGACTGTGCAAGAAGTAGTAATCACCTTTATCCGCATCCTTGGAACTGTTCTCTGGATCGCGATCTTGATTCGAGCGCTGATGAGCTGGGTCATGCCGCAAGAGGGCAGCGGGTTTTCGCGCGTTCTGCGTGACATAACGGAACCAATACTCGCTCCTATCCGTCGTGTTATGCCGCCGCTCGGGGGAATTGACCTATCGCCGCTGCTCGCCATTATCCTGATCCAGCTTGTCGTGTACCTGGTGGCATCTGGCTAAAGCACCGCGTACCAGGCTGCACCTTGTCGTCTTGCCGGGCGCGAAGATTGACCACTTGCTTGGGGCGAGAGACGGGCGGCTGCGCATTTGCATCGCAGCCCCTGCAACAGAGGGAAAGGCTAACAAAGCCGTGGTCGCCTTCCTGGCCCGTTGCCTCGACCTACCTCCTTCCCGAGTTGTGATTGCCGGCGGCGCGGCCAGTCGCTATAAGACGGTGCACATTGAAGGGCTCACCGAAGAAGAGGCTCGTCACCGCCTCGAGACGCACGCACGCTAGACTGGGTCGATCTAAACTCTCTCTCATCAGCTGGTGATCGATGGCCAAGTTTTCGACTCCCCGAGGCACCCAAGATATCCTGCCCGATGACTGGCCATACTGGACCTTCGCATTGCGACACGCGGAACAAGTCGCTCAACTATTCGGGTATCAGCGTATAGAGACACCCAACTTTGCGGAAACAGAGTTATTTGCGCGCACCTCCGGGCTCGGTTCGGACGTCGTCGACAAGGAGATGTACAACTTCCGTGATCGAGACGGCAACAGCTTGACGCTTCGGCCTGAGGGGACGGCTCCCGTCATGCGAGCGTACCTGCAGCACGGGATGCACAAGCTCCCTCAGCCGGTCAAGCTCTATTACGTCGAGCGGATGTATCGGTATGCGGCACCGCAGCGCGGACGGTACCGGGAGCACCACCAGTTTGGCTGCGAGGCCATCGGTCTGGAGGATGCCTATCTCGACGTGGAGCTCATCGCGCTGTTGCACGAGTGGCACGGGCGCATGGGCCTACAAGATCTCGAGTTGCATGTCAACAGTATCGGGGATAAGCGCTGCCGGCCGGATTACGTGCGAGCTCTGGCGCAGTACCTTCGAGAGCGAGAACGGTCACTCTCCGAACAGGATCGAGGCCGCATGGAGCGCAACCCGCTCCGCGTGCTGGACAGCAAGGATGCCGCATCTCAAGCTGCTTTAAATGATGCTCCGCGGACGTTGGATTATCTCTGCGACGCGTGCCGCGAGCACTGGAGCAAGTTGCTACATGGGCTCGCGCTGGTGGGAATCGCATACGAAGTGGATCATCGCCTGGTGAGGGGCCTGGATTATTACACGCGTACCGTTTGGGAATTCATGCCGCCCACAGGTGGAGCACAATCCACGGTGGATGGAGGAGGGCGCTACGATGCGCTTTCGGAGGCCATGGGTGGGCCACCGATCCCCGGAGTCGGTTTCGGGGCCGGAGTGGAGCGCATCATCTTAAACCTGAAGGACCGGAATATCTGCGTGGACGGAAAGCAGGCGCCGACCGTCTACGTTGCTCACCGCGGGCCTGGCGCTGCCGAGGCCGCGCTGCTGCTGGTCATGAGGCTGCGCAAAGCAAATGTGGCAGCCGACATGGCGTTCGGTGCACGGAATCTTGGAACCCAGATGAAGCATGCCGACACCCTCGAGGCAAAATTTGCCGCAATTATCGGTGAGGAAGAACTCGCAGCGAACCGCGTGACGCTGCGCAATCTCGAGACCGGCGAGCAACAAAGCATGAGCCCTGATGAGGTGTTACAAGCCCTCAGCTCGTAGCCTACGGAACTACCAACACCTTGGTGCCGACCGGTGACCAGCTCCATAAGAACACCATTGGACCGGGAGGGATGTTGACGCAGCCATGCGTTCCGCCATAGTTCGATCCGGGTTGGCCTGCACCGTCCGACCCCGGTCCGAAGACGCTGCGCCAGGGCGCATCATGCAGGAAATACCCGCCCTGCCGGAAGAGCATGGCATACTGCGACCATGAGGGTGGATACCAGTACGGAGAGCCGGGGGGCCATGGCGATATGAATTCCCACGGGCTGTACTTGGCCATGATCGCATAGCTCCCAGCCGGGGTAGGCAGATTGGGATTTCCCGTGGTTACGAACGTCTGCTGCACCAGGCGCGTGCCGTCGTAGGCATAAAGAGTCTGTCGAGACAGGGAAACAAATATTTGCTTGCCGTCCCCAGGGTAGAGTACCTGTCCGGTCGGCGTCCTGACCCCCTGGTCGGGGCTAACCATGATCCCCCCGAGATTCAACGAACCAACGTTGTCGGCGTGATCTACGGCACGCACCGAGAAGAAGTAATAGCCTCTCGCTACAGGCCTGCCCTTCGCGTCTTTACCACTCCAGGTGATGGACGTTACCCGACCTGCCGGAAGGCGAGAGAAGGAGTAGGTCTGCGTTGGTTTGCGATCCCCCACGCGATAGAGAGCAAATACGATGTTGACGTCCTTGTTGACGACAAAACGCACTGATGTCGGACCCCGGTATGGGTTGAAAATAAAGCGGGCGGGGCTCAGCCACGTCACCCGCGGTATCTGCCGATCGAGCTGCACGCGGTACGTCGCAGTTGGGCTCCAGTTCCCGGCACGGTCAACAGATCGTACAGCCAAGAACCACACGCCGTCGGACAAATTGGCCAGCTGTACTTGCGAGCTCTTCGTGATGGAACCCGGTGGAATCACGCGCGCCTGCCGCTCGAGCACGAACGAGTACCCTTTAATGCCCGATATCGCGTCGTGAGACGTCCAGCGCAATGACACGACACGGACGTTGTACCACTGACTCTGGTCCGCGTTGGTCGGAGAGTTGACTACAGGCCGTGAAGGCGGATCGCGATCAATACCGAGATCGAACTTCGTACTGCCAGGCAAAGCGTATGACACCCAGGGGCTCGACAGACCGCTACTGTCGACCACACGTGCCTGCCAGTGGTACCTCATTCCGTCGTTAAGGTGATCGGCCGGCACGCGGGCCTCACCCGACGAGTTGAGTGAGGTACCGGACAGGTTGGACTGGTCTTTGAATGGCACGCCGAATGGCTCGAGTTCGACCTCCGGAGTTAGTGAACCGGTTGTCACCTCCGCGTCGAAGTGAAACACCACTCGGCTGGCTGAAACCCAGTGGCGGTGGCGGAGCGGCTTCGTGCTGCCCGCGAGGGTTATGGAGAGGTTGGACGGCGCCGATGGGGGCGCGGGTGAATCGCCCGCAGCGACAACCGTCGACATCCCGAGGCAAATAAGCGGGCAGAGCAGAGTCGCCAGGCCTTTAGACGTAAACCCCTTCAAAACTTTTCTCTCCTGCAAATCGTTGGCCATGAGTCCCTAGTCATGAGTCAATCATCTCGTCGCGCCGTGCCGCCATCGATAAACGGCTGCCACCCCACGACCAACTACTAGTGACTGGTGACTTACTCATCTGCGAAGAGTTTACGACAGAACTGCTCCGTTCGCTAGCTCTTGCTCAGTGAGGCACACCTTCTGCCCGGAGCCGATCGAGAAAGCTGATCGATCGAGGTCGCCACTCAAGCCGATATACGATGTACTCCTGCATCCGCTTTTCGAGCTCACGCTGAACTGTCTCGGAGACATCCGTTACCTGCAGAACAGCGCTCTCATTTGTCTGGAGGTTTCGCATCACCTTTAAGGCGTTGACGCTGATCGCGGGTGCAGCCACGTCGGCACTGGCGCAGTCCGGGCAAAGAATCCCTCCCATGCTCGAGCTAAAGTGATTGACCTGAGGCTCGATAGTACTGTCGCATTTCAAGCACCGATGCAGCTGAGGCCGGTATCCCGTCATGGTGAGCAGCTGGATCTCGAAGGAACGCACCACCAGATCGAGTTGAGCGGAAGACGCCAAGCGGCGCATCGTGGTCACCGTCAGACCATAAAGCGCCGAATTTGCCAGCTGCTCCGCACCAAAACTGTCGACCAGCTCCGCCACGTAGTGAGCATGGGATGAGCGCCAGAGATCGTTCCGCATGCCCCGAAAGCTCTCGATCGTCTCCGCCTGGGTAACGACATCGAGGTGCCGGCCGTGAGCAAGCAAGAGTGTTACTCGCGTGAAGAGATCAAGGTGGCCGGCTTTGCGGCTCTTGATGCGACGCACCCCCTTCACGATCGCACGGAGCTTCCCTTGGTCAGGCGTGTACAGGGTCAGGATCCGGTCTGCTTCCCCGTAGTCATATGCCTTCAGGACGATTGCTTCGGTTCGGTAGACGCGAGCCCTCGTCATGACCTCTGCGAGTTTGTCAAGAGTGAATTTCTCTGGCTGGACAATAAATTTCGGACATCTCAGTATAGCACGTGGCGTACACTTCAGCTGGTAAATACGCGGTCGCCCCGATCACGAGGCTGGAAGTCCGCGGCCGCTGGTCTTGCTTTCCGCGATCAACCTGCGTATGCTAGTTCGGCCTCACATTGCTCCCATTTGCTTCGCCTCACACCGTGCTGAGTGAAACAATGGAGTGACCGCGCCAGCCGCACCATGCTCCGCCCCCGGAAAGGATTGCCGTGACCGATAGCTCTCCGCAAGAAGACACCGTTTCCTGTCCGGATTGTGGCGAGAACACTGTGCCGGGGAAGTACTGCGAACACTGTGGAAACGAGCTGCCGTCCCAGAGTGCCGCACCGACCTCGATCAGCTGTCCGCATTGTGGTGAGATGATGCTCGAAGGCGCGAAGTTCTGCGAGCACTGTGGCAAAGAGCTGGCTGGTAATGAGCTGGAGGCAGGCACGAAGGAACGTGAGGAGGTGGCCTTCATCGAGTGCCCACATTGCGGCGAGATGACGCTGCGTGGTGGAAAATATTGCGAGCACTGCGGTCAAGAGCTGCCTTCGGACGCCGCGAGTACGCCCGTGGCCAAAGTGGAGGCCGGCGTTCCGGCCGCCAACGCAGAGGCATCCGCAACACTTGTACTCCGTCCAGACGATCTGAAGAAGGCCCAGGCGGTACCGTACCCTGTCGTCAGCCATGCGGTCGCCTTCAAGACGGATATCGGTCACAAGCACCATGTGAATCAAGATGCCGGTGGTGCCTGGACATTTTTGCGAGCGGATGGCCTGCCGGCGAGTCTCATCATCGTCGCAGACGGCGTAAGTGCCGGTCGGAGCAGTGAGGGCGCCAGCAAACTCGTGGTCGACGTACTCGAGAAGCGCCTTTCGCCGCTGATGGCGGATCCGCAGAAGAATATCGATGCGCTCGTTTCTGCTCTGCTCGAGACCGCCAGGGAGGCCAATGTCGAAGTCGCTCAACGGCCGCATCATTCGATCAGCAGCGCCGACGCGACGACACTGGTCGCTGCGGTGTGCGTGGGCGAAGAGGGCGGTGGAGTGTGGTGCGGTGACAGTCGTGTGTATCACGTGTCGGGACAGAATCTGACCAGGCTCACGCGGGATCACTCGTGGGCCGAGGGCGTAGTGAGCCACGGCATCATGTCCGCCGAAGATGCCGCGCGAGACCCGCGCGCGCACATGATTACACGTTGGCTCGGTCCGCCGGCCAAAGAGGACCCTGGCATCGAAAGCTTTCGGTTCAACCTTAGTCCTGGCGAGATCGTGATGTGCTGTACTGATGGGCTCTATATGTACTTTTCCCCACCTGCTTCGGAAGAGATTGAGATGGCACATACGCTTGCCTCGTTCGCAGGCAATTTGCAGGCAGGTATCGATCATCTCGTCGGCATCGCGCTACAGCGAGGAGGGCGTGACAATGTAACGGCGGCGGCCATCACCAGGGACGAGGTTCGCCGCGAGGCGACGGAACACACGACAGAGCTACCTGTACTGAAAAAGCAGGCGGAGGTGGAAACAGTGCATCTGCAGCCTCGGTCGAAGTCCAAACGGAATGTCAGATAGTGACTACTCGTGCCGGCAGGGCTAGGATACGGAAGGCGGAAAGGGAGATTTGCGCGCCGACTCCTTGCCGTCCGCCGCGATTCTGAGGAATGCGCTGTGCGCAACCAGTCCGGGTAGCGCTCGCGAGAACGAATCGAGCGTCGCTCGCACTCCGTCCAGCTGTTGTTCCGACAGTCCTGCGTGGCGTAGCGCATGGGGGTAAATCTCCATGCGAAAGGGAAGCGTGGAGAGTGCTTCGCCGGCGAGCCGGCGTAGATCGCGCTCGAGCAGTCGATATGGAGAACTCTCCAAATTTGGCCTCCACACCTGCCAGGCACTCAGGAGGTAATCCGGCCACTGAGCGAGGATGCGGTAATCGCCGTCGGCAAATGGGAGTCCCAGCGTGCGTACCATGTCGTCCAGGACGGGCCGGGCGCGATCGTCCAGCAGGTAGGGATCAGGAAGGTCGAGCTCTTCGGCGTCCTGCGGAATCCCCGGTGCGATCTGACGCTTCTCAGCAGGCGGAAGCTGAGCGAGCATGGGTTGTTGTCCGTTGGTGGCGGAGCGAAGCGCTTCGGTGGCTAGAAACTGTTTGGGTACCGCATAGTGGAGAACGCGGATGATCCGTTTGGTCTCACCCTCTCTGGGTGGCCACAGAGTGGACTCCCAGGTTGAAACCGCCTCGGCTGCTCTGGCGCGGATGTCGTCGGCAAAACGTTCGAAGAAGAGAGTTTGCGCATTTGGCTTAAGCGCACGCCAGCCCATGAGCAAGTAATCTGGATAGACGGCGAGCGCCCGAAAGACAGAGCCGACGTAAGGCACGCGCAGCGTGGCCTTGATGTCTTCGTACGTGTCCTTGATGTTCCCCTGCGCCTCCGCCTCAGAGACCTCCTGCGCCTCCTGAACCATCTTCCTTCCTCGCTACGACCTTGTCTTCAGTATGGAGTCAATTCAGCCTTTAACTCTATTGTGAATGTTGCTGCTCGACTGCGGCTGAGGTGAATCGTCCTCCAAGATGTTTACAGAGTGGACAGGAGGAATCGCCGGTCGAGCTCGGCGAATCCAGCTTCAATGGAGGACTCCGCGCCGGCATTCATGGAGGCGACGCCTGCAGTTATGCCGTCACTGCAGCGCCCGGTGGCCGGATCGTACATGGGTACGTGGGCATCATTTCGTCTATGGAACCAAGCCGCGCCACTGAGAGCAAGCTGACGGTATCGCTTCGCCTCGGTGGCTCGATACATGTCGGCAAGCCCCTGCACCATGGGTGTGACGTAATAGGCGGAGACCCCGTCCTTGCCGCGGTTCGGGTACGTTGTCCAGAAGCGTGCTCGCACGGCCGGTTCGATCAGATTGTTCACGGCGTGGCGACAGGAGGCCACCAGTTCCGACCGGTTGAGCAGATGGCCAGCGCTCGCGAGTGCCTGCAGCTGATGATACCCCCAGAGATGGACCAGCTCAGACTCCGGATGGTCCAGAAAGTAGGGCTGCTTGCCGGTACCCACTACCCCTGCGCAGTGCTCGATGATGGACTGCCGAAGTTCGGGCACGGGATGGGAGCGATATAGCTCCAGTTTGGACAGCGCCAGGACGGCGTTGATCTTACCATCAGGCAGTGGGTCCAGGCGACAGGCATAGAAGCGATCGAGATACGATCGGTCGCCCGTGAGTCGGTAGGCCCGCGCCAGCGCCCAGAGTGCGCGCACCGACCACCAGTATCCGCCCTTGACCGAGGTCGGTCCGCTCGCGTTGCGAATACCCGAAGGATTGCGGATGAAGTTGGCAAAGTCCCCGTCAGGATACTGCATGTACTCGACGAAAGTGAGCCAGCGGCGGGCCAGTGAGAGCGCTTTCCTTGACCGCGTGCGCTCGTACACAGCGAGCGACAGCAGAGCGGCCCGTGCCGTGTCGTCCACGCACGCGATGCCCTCGAATCCAGTCTCGTCCGCAACCACAGGGTGGTAGACGCCCTCCCGCTCGGGATCCGGCTCAGCGTAGATGAGGACGCAGCTTATCCGCCTACCCTCGTGCTCGAAGTCAAACGTGAGCGCTTCGAGATACCGTAGCAGGGCTGTCTCAGATACCTCAGAACCACCAGGAGGACGAGCTTCTATGTCGAGCGGAACGTTGAAGGTGGCTACCTCCAGATGATTTGCAATTACGCGTTGAGCGAGACCGGAACAACGACCACGTGCCTGGTCCGGAGTCCATCGACTATTGAAATGCCACGAAAGTCTACCGCATTGGCACGATTTGGGGAACATCGCTAGAATAAGCGGGCCTGTGACTTGACATGCGGGCCGTGTGCCTCGCCGCGAAAATGGCAGCTTGCCGTTGGACCGGCGCATTTTGTGTTAGGCAGGTGCGATGGAAAAGGAATTGAGCTTGCCGCTCAATGCGGTGCAGAGCGCGGCCATTGACCGCGCAGTCGTAACGCTCCCTGATCCCGAAGGTCAGGAGATCGTCGTGTCGGTCGTGATGCCCTGTCTGAATGAAGAGCGAACGATCGGCGCCTGCGTCTCCAAAGCGCTCGAGGGCATTCGACGTTCCGGACTGCCCGGAGAAGTGGTGGTTTCCGACAACGGCTCAAGCGATCGGTCCGTGGAGATCGCCACCGAGCTCGGAGCGCGCGTCGTGCGCCAACCGAAGCGGGGATACGGCAACGCCTACCGTGCCGGATTCGAAGCAGCACAAGGCAAGTACATCGTGATGGGCGACTCGGATGACACCTACGATTTCACCGAGATCGGGGCGCTGATTGCGAAGCTTCGTGAGGGCAGCGACTATGTGCTTGGATCCCGCTTCCAGGGAAAGATCCTTCCCGGCGCTATGCCATGGCTGCACCAGTACATCGGCAACCCCGTGCTCACCGGCTTGCTCAATTTCATGTTCGGGTTGAAAAGCTCCGATGCGCACTCGGGGCTGCGCGCGTTTACGCAGGATGCGTATCGCCGCATGCGCCTTCGAACCACCGGGATGGAATTTGCGAGTGAGATGGTGATCAATGCGGCGCGAGCCAGGCTGAAGGTGGCCGAAGTGCCGATTACCTACTATCCCCGCGAGGGAGAATCGAAGTTGCGCTCCTTCCGCGACGGCTGGCGCCACCTCCGATTTATGCTGCTCTATAGCCCGGACCATCTGTTCTTGGTTCCCGGTGCCCTGCTTCTGCTCCTCGGTTTCGCCGGCATGCTGTGGCTGGTGGGAGGCCCGCAAATCGTGAGTGGACACTTTGTGGACTACCATTTCATGTTTGTGGCGAGTTCGCTGACGATTGTTGGCTTCCAGATCTTGCTCACCGGGTTTTTCGCCAAGGCCTATGCCTTCACGCACCGGTTCGCGCCCGACGACCGAATGATTCAACTCTTTTATCGGTACTTTTCGTTAGAGGCCTGGCTGGTCATCGGATTCCTGATTTTCTCGCTTGGACTAGGCATCGACATCGCAATCTTTGCCACGTGGGTCCAACACCACTTCCGTGACCTCTTCGCAGTCCGTGAGGCGCTACTCGCCCTGACGCTTATGGTCATGGGACTCCAGCTCATCTTTTCGTCATTCTTGCTCAGCATCTTGAATATCAACAGTGAAGCTACCTCGTAGCTCCGGTTTTGGAGGAAAGTGTTTGTGGCTGAGGCTCAATTGACCGCGACAGGACCGGTTGCCCTGGAGATCCAAAGCCGGCTGGCAAACGCCGAAAATTACAACCGCTGGATCTATGACGAGATCGCCCCCTATGTCGGAACGCGCATCCTGGATGTGGGATGTGCCATAGGAAATATCACGCAGTATTACGTTGATCGGGAGCTGGTGATCGGTCTTGACGTGGTGCCCGAGGAACTGGCTGTGGCGCGCGAGCGGTTTGCCGGCAAAAATTTTGAGGCGCATCACCTCGATGTCAGCTCCGAGCTGCTTCTGCAGTTTCGCGATCACCACCTCGACACTGCCGTCTGTCTCAATGTGCTCGAGCATGTCGAAGACGACGTTCACGCCCTGCGCAACATGCGCAACACACTTGCGCCAAACTCTCGCATCTGTCTGCTCGTGCCGGTCAACAAGTGGCTCTTCGGCCCGATGGACGCGGTGGATCATCATTTCCGTCGGTACACCAGGCGCGAGCTGAATGCGAAGCTAGAAGAGGCGAAGCTAGTTGTCGAGCATCAAACATACTTCAACCTGCTCGGGATCGCGGCTTGGTTCTTCAGCAACCGCGTCTTGCGCCAATCAATGGCGGCTCCGGTGCAGTACTCGCTTTACGACGGCCTGGTGCCTCTGCTGCGGGCAGTCGAGCGCCTTGTGCCACCACCCACCGGTCTGTCCCTGGTTACCATTTGCCGCACGCCGAGCTAGAAGATCGGTAACTTGGCTACGATCGGCGTCTCTTCGCGGCAAGGAGACGCCCGACGGTGGAATTGGCGGGCTCGGCTGTTTCCGGACCAAGCGCCGGCCGGGAATGCCTGTCGTGGCTCATAGCTGACCCTCGCTCGCCGACCTCGTCGGGTCGACGACGAGTTGCTATCACACCTTTTGAGCGAGCCAGAGCAGGCGAGGCGCCTTGCGATACCGTTGGCAGGCGCTTTGTTGGAGTCTGCGCTCTCGATCCCACACGGGCCTCAGCGGCCCGTGCTCGCGTAGGAGCCGGGATGAGATGATGGCCAGGCGAGAAGATTGCATCACGGAGGGCAACTAGGTCCTTCTTCCGCAATAGCAGGCGGCGGATCCCGATGTCGATGGGTAAAAGGAGAAGCGCCACGAACCACATAAGGCCGCTCAACGACTGCTCAGCCTGTAACCCAGCGAGGTCTTGAGCCCACGCAGAGTCGGGCTGCGTGACGAGACTGCCGCCGCCTGCCCGGGCGAGCGCCGACAGGAATGGCAGGTTTGTCCCAGTCACACGAAACTCGGGTGAGTATGGCACGTCGAGGCCTGTCTGTCCTGTTTCGGCGTGTCCTGCGCCGCGCGCCTCGAGCGTAATTTCATACGAGCCTTGCGCTGAGGCCGCAAACGCCGCCTCGTACCGACCGGGTGCGGTGGGCTCGAGCTGGACCGTCGAGCCGCGAAGATTGGGATCATCCACCCGGGCCGTGACGTCAGGATTGGTTCCGAGGCTCGAAGGGACGTCGACCGATACATGGGCCTGTCCTTGAACGTAAGATGCGGCGACAAAAAGATGTCCGCTAGCGAGCGAAGGAAGAGTCCAGGAGACCATGTCCGACCAGAAGCGATTGGCAGAGCGTGATGCCAGCCAGTCCCGCGTCCATAGACCGGCAGCATCGCTCGTCCATGCCACAGCTCGTCCCAGTCCAAACTGCCATCCGGCCAAGATGGGATCAAGCTTATTGCTCACCAGATCCAGTTCACCCGTCGCCTTGGGCGCCGTGGCGATGTAACCGGTGAGGGGCGGAATGCGTTGGAGGTCGCGAAGCATCGGATTGGCAGACAGCTTTTGCGGATAGAACTTGCCTTGAACAACGCCTGTCCGGGAGATAGTGCGAGCCTCGCGTAAAAAGATCCTCGGAATCACGCTGGGATCGTCTGCCAGGTAGTACCGGCCACCCCCCCAACGAGCAATGTTCTTCATGGTGGCAATGTCGGCCGTACTGTCCGGATTGGTGACGACGGTCGAGACCGTCACACCGGCCGCACGGATCTTCTTGACCACCGTCTCGTAGTCTCGGTCGGTGGCGTCGCCGTCGCCCAGTAGAACGATGTGTTTCACACGTGAATTGGCATGTTGCAGCGCGTCGTAGGCCGAGACCAGGGTCCCGGTGTAGCTTGCAGGATCGCCGGGCAGCATGTGGGCAATGGCCTGGATGATGAGATCCTTATTCCTGACCGGCTGCAGCGGAACCGCCCAGCCGGCAGTTCCGTCGTTGGGAGTATCGTTGACTGCTATCTGATCCTGTTCAGTCAAAAGCTTGACCACACCTTTGGCAGCCTCCTTGGAAATATCGACCGGCAGCTGAGATTCCAGGCTCTCGACAATCAGGACGACTCCCGCGCTCGGAACATCTTTCCGTTTCGGCAGGTCCATCTTGACGGGGAGCGCTTGCTCGAGGGGCGTCTGGCCATAGCCACCCAGGCCGTACGATTCCTCGCCTCCGATTACAACCAGCCCGCGTCCCAGATCACGGACGTACGGAACGATCTGATTGAGCAGTGCTTCTCCGAGGATCGGCGCAGCAGTGTCGACAATGACAATCCCAGCATATGACTGTAAAAATGCGATGCTCGGCACGACCTGTCCTGGTGAGCGGACATCAACAGACGTTCCACTCGATCGAAGCGACGAAACCACGTTGACCGCCTCACGAGGCGACGCGGTGACGAGGAGGACTCGTGGCGGACCCTGAACCGAGGTAAAGGCGGACCCGCTGTCATTTTGTGGCTGGGTATCCAGCGCCGCCGTGCTGTCGACGCGAAAGCTGTGGAAACCTGGTCGCAAGGGACCGAGTCCGAAAACATACTGATTGTCTCCGACATGCACCGCTTCTGCTCGGCTCAGAACGAGGCTGTGGTCACGAAAGACGTCGAGTCTGGTGGCGGTATTGACGTTGGAGTGCAACACAACTCGAAGCTGAAATCGCTCGGAAGCCCGCAGCTGAGACGGCAACTCCACACTGTCAACCCGCACGTCGGGACCGGTTGTGGTCTGCTCTGCAACAATGTCAATGCGGGTGTTCTCGGTGTGGAGTATGCGCGCCGCAGTTAGGGCGTCGCCGACATTCTGCTGTCCGTCGGTGAGGACGATGAGTCGCCTGCGATATCCGTCGGGCAGGATGGCGTTGCCCAGCTCGAGGCCGCGCTCCAAATCAGTCAAATTTGGATCCACCGTCGTCTGGAAACCGTCGAATCCGTTCAGGGCCGAGACCGGCTGCTCCACGACTGCATTGCGACCAACACTGACTATCCCTGCGAGATCTTCCGAGGGGCGACGCTGAACTGCCTGGTTTATAAAGGCTTGCGCCGCGCTGCGATTATTGGCGTTACTTGCCGAGAGGTCTACCACGAACACGACGGCCTCGCGGCTCTGCGGCACTCGAACCTTCAGGCCCGAAAGGGCGAGGATGAGTGCCGCAAGCAACAGCAGCCGTAGCGCGAGAGCTCCCGCGCGGCGCGATCGACTCAGATTGACGTACCCGTGCCGCCACACCCAGACGGAGATCAGGACAGCCGGAAGGAGAAGAAGCAGGGCTACCGGGTGGGAAAATTCGATCATGTCAACGCCTGAATGCGAACCACCACTCGGCCGTGATGAACGCGAGAGCTAACAAGCCCATCGCCCAGGCCAAATCGATGGGAACCGTCGTGGATCGAGTGTTTGCGACGTGCGAGCGACCCAAGGATAAAACGCGCGCTCCCGAGCTCGGGCTACTCCGCGGATGGAAGAAGTCGACGGCGAACGATGCTTCGAGCGGACGAGCGCCGCCCATCTCGCGCACCAGGTAGAATCCAGGCCTGTCGGTACGAGTGTAGAACGCGACACCTGAAAGTGGCGACGTAGTACGCACCTGGTCGGTCGTACCGTCAGGCCGCGTTATATCAATGCGGTGCACGCCTGCCTCGACAAATAATGGGACCGCGTGGTCGACCGAAACAGTCGATGCTCCCACCACTTGCCCTGGTGCCAGATAGTGCAATAGATTCTGAATGGTCACGGGAAAGCTGATGCGCAGTGGCCAGTCGGACTGCTGCAAATCAAACGCGATGAGACCGAGCCGTACGGTTCCCGAGTCGCCGGCCGCAATCAGTGGTGTGCCCCTTGAGACAGCGATCGGCTGCACCCAGGATGGAAGTTCGGAATTTCGCGCTCGGGCAACATGGACGTCGGAAAAGTCCACGAACTTCAACAGAGCGACCACGTCGGCCGATGCGGAAGGCGATGCGACCGCAGATACGGCGCCTGCGGGCCGCTCCTGTCCGACGCGCAACGAGCCAACGCGTCCGCTCGGCGGCGAGATCAGTAGGGTAGAGACCGAGGGAAGCGTCTGCGGCAGGACATGGTCGAAGACGACAATGTCGTAGGAGCGCGCCAACGCGTTCTCATAATACTCAGGTCGAACGACTGCCAGAGTGACCGATGGGTCGATGGTGAGAGCGGTCTGCAAGAAAAAACTCCCGCTCGTGACCAGAAGCACGCTTCGGGTCTGCTCGGTGGGAATAACCGTCCACGCCGCTTTATCGCCGACGAAATCATCGTTCTGAGCGAGCTTCGCTTCAAGCCGACCGACGCTCGCTGGCAGCTCCGTCCAGAACAGGTGCACCTCTTTTCCCGGATCAACACGAACCGGCCGCACATCGGCAAGTTGTCCGTCTGTAAACAAGTCAAGATCTGACGAGGCACCACGAACCCCAAAATTTCGGACCGTGACCACGGCCTGTGTATAACCACCGCGATGGACGGCATCAAACGCCGTAATGCCGAGGTCACGCAATTGACCGCCGATGCGAATCAGAGTCACCGGAAAAGAAACGGCTATCGGCAGCGCAGTGATGCCGCTGTCGCGACTGGTAAGCACGACTACCCGCGTGGACTCCCCGCTCCGTGCCAGCGATGACGCCAGGCTGAGAGACGCCAAAAAGTTGGTCGATGTGTTGCCGACCTGCAGACCATCGATCGCTCTGTCGATGGCGACACGGTCCTCGCTCTCGGCGAGAACAAGCTTGGGCTGGGCGCTCATGCCGATGACGCTCATGACATTGCCTGGAGTGAGCTGTTGGCTCAGGCGGTGGGCTTGCTCGAGAGCGGCGCCAAAGCGGGATGGGGCGACGTCGCGGGCTTGCATCGCGTAGGACTCGTCGACAATGACCACAACGTCGCCCGTATACGTGCGCACTTGTGTATAAGCCGGCCGAGCAAGGGCAAGCACAAGCGCGAGCACCACGAGTAGCTGCAGCACAAGCAACAGACTCGGCCGAAGCCGCTGCCACGGTGCATTGGCCTGGACGTCCTCGATTGCTCGGCGCCAGAGGTATATGCTGGGAACTATCCGATCCTCACGCCGCAACCTGAGTACGTACATGAGCACAATCGGCACCGCCACTGCCAGAAGGAGAAGGGCAAGGGGAGTCAACAGGCTCATCAGCCGCCCCAACAGTCCGGGCGTACTGCACCTGGTGACAATGCCGAGCTGGCACTCACTGCAGCACCCGTACCCGCCGAAGACTTTGTAAGACGGTATCTTCGAGCGAGATGTCACTTGGAACCTGGACGAAGGCTATACCCTGGCGGCGACAGAACTCGTGAAGTGTCGCGGTGTGAGCTGCAAGCTCCTGTCGGTAGCGTCGCAACACCCGAGGAGAAATGGTGACCTCGACCTCACCGGCAGTCTCGCTATCACGCAACATCCAGTCTCCGCGCAAGCTCGGATCAAGCTCCTCTGGAGCGAGAATTTGCACCACGCTCAGCTCCAGTCCTTTGCCTCGGAGCGTTCGCAGTCCGGATCTCCAGTCGGTGTCCGTCAAAAAGTCGGATAGCACGACGGCAAGACCGGCTCTACTGCGGGAGCCTCGGTAATCGCGAAGCGCTGTGAAATCGGTTGGCCCAGAAGGCGCGTCTCTAACATCGGCGATCGCCCTCCAGACGCGCGGTATAGACTTCTTTCCAGTCTGCACGGGAAATTGGCAATCGATTTGGTCTCCCCATCCCACCACCACTACGCCGTCGTAGCAGTGCAGTGCAACGTAGGACAGGATAGCTGCGAGACGTGCTGCGGTGAACGTCTTGGTGGGCTCTCCAAAGGCCATGGAGGGAGAATGGTCAATGAAGAGCGACACCGTAGTCATTTGTTCGGCCATATAAAGTCGGAGGAAGACCCGGTCCAGCCGGGCATACGCGTTCCAATCGATCCGGCGAAAATCATCTCCCGGCACATAATTTCTGAATTCCGCAAATTCGACCGAAGTCCCATACTGCTTGGACCGACGCGGCCCGGCGGAGCCCCCAGCGGTCGGATACCTACTCGCGAGGGAAAGTCGCTCCAGCTTGCGCAGGAAGGCGCTGTCGAATCCGAAGAGACGGACGGGGGCAGCCGCCTGCCCACCCATTAGTGCAGCCGTTGACATGTCACCGAGCGTGTCGCAACGGTCCGATCCTGGTTCATGGCACCGGCACCTGGTCCAGAACGGAATCTATTACTGCATCAGTGCTGATGCCTTCAGCCTCACCCTCAAAGTTGAGGAGGATGCGGTGGCGCAGGGCCGGCCGGGCCAGCGCCTGGATGTCCGCTACCGAGACGTTGTATCGACCCTCGAGAAGAGAGCGAACTTGTGAACCGAGCACGAGCGCTTGCAGGCCACGAGGGCTGGCACCCGCCCGCACGAACTGGCGCACCTCGTCCTGCCCAGAACGTTCCGGATGGGTTGCCTGAATCAACGATATTGCATAATCAACAACCGGAGCCGCGACCGGCACCATGCGAGCGATGCTCATTAACGAAGGCAGTGTTCGACCGTCCAGAACCGGGCCAACGGTTTCGGGCGGTTGGATGGTTTGCTCGACAATGCCACGAAGCACCTCGGTACCAGGGAAAGGAACAAGAATCTTGAAGAAGAAGCGATCGAGCTGTGCTTCCGGCAGAGGATAGGTACCCTCCATCTCAAGTGGGTTCTGCGTGGCCAGCACAAAGAACGGCAGAGGCAGTTCGTGGGTATCATTGCCGATGCTCACGGTGTGCTCCTGCATGGCCTCGAGCAGCGCACTCTGCGTCTTCGGCGTGGCCCGGTTCACCTCGTCGGCCAGCACCAGGTGGGCGAAAACGGGCCCGGCCCGGAAAGTGAGAACTCGCCTGCCTTCTTCATCCTCCTGGAGGATGGTAGTTCCGGTGATATCGGCAGGCATGAGATCGGGGGTGAACTGTATGCGGGAAAAGGAGAGGGTGAGGACATCTGCCAACGTTCGGACCAGGAGCGTCTTGCCCAGGCCTGGCACTCCTTCCAGGAGAACGTGACCGCCCGCGAAGAGCGCAACAATTGTCTGGCGAATCACCATCGACTGTCCGATGACACTATTTTGAATGGCGGTTTCCAGGCGGCGCGCGGCGTCGACAAATTCTGCGATCGCGTCCTCCGCCGGCGCCCTGTCAGTTCTCTTGGCCGTCGAGAGTAGGGACGGATGATGGTCACTCATTCGTCTTCACGGTCGGCAATGGCAGCTGGCTCATCGAGTCAGCTGATCGAAATAGCGCCGCACGTAGGATTGAAGGGCAGGAGGCAGCGCCGCGCGGTCGAGAGCCTGGTGTGCACTGCGCGTGTACTGCACAACTACCTGGCGATATGGAACTAGCTGACCCGCGAGCGGCGCGCCATTGGCACCAAGCTGAACGGCATGAGGTCCTCGTCCTTGCACGCCGGGCACATAGATTGTAGCGCCCTTTGCATTCGTGTTTGCGTTGTGGATCGGCGAAATGTCGGTGACCTGTCTGCCCTCTCCGGCCCTCCGGAAGGACAGCCCAGTCACCTTGCCGCCGGCGCTTGCCTTGCCATTCGGCCCTGCAAGGTCGGGAGCAGCACCGAGATTGCGATGCTGCAACCTGTCCAACGAGGAGGGGCCCCCTCCCTTCGTGCTTCCCCTGCCAGGGACAGACGGCCTCGACGCTGACTTGTCGCCATTCCGTCGAGCCTGCGAATTGAGGTTGTTTCCGCGGCCGAGGCGTGCACTCCCCGTTCCGCTCCGTTGGCCGGGCTTCGCAGTACCGAGCAGCTTATTCTTGAGTGTTTCGAGTTGCCGGTTGACCGCTTTCAGATTTCTGGCTGCAATCCGAGCGCGTGGCGTTGACCCCACAAAGCTCGCCGCCTTCTGCAACGCGTGGCTCGCGGATGGAGGGTCATTGTACGCCAGCGAGGAGGCGGCCTGACGGAGGTAAGACCGCAATTGCACATCACTAATCGCATTTGCGGTCCGAGCCAGAGTCTGGGCGAGCCTGGCGCGCTCCGCTGCACTCAGGCTGCTGAGACTGTTCGCCAGCTGCTTCAGGAACCGAGCGGTCAATAGCGGATCAGCACTCGGGATTGCACCCGGCTGCTGCCCGGCATAACGGCCGAGCGCCATATTCAGCTGCCGAATAGACTCGGCGTCAACCGCATGAAGACTTCCTGCTAGCCGCTGGAGCTGCAATTGTGTCAACGATATCGAGCGCAAGGCTGAACCACGACTCTGAGCCTGCAATAATTGGTGCCGCAGGAGCGCCAATCGTAAATCAAGCGCTGAAAGAATGGGATCGTGTCGCGTGGGCGTCGACGAATCTCGGACCACATTCCGAGCTATGGCAGGTAGGCTCACAATGGCGACTTTGCGAATGCGTACTTGATCCTGGCTCGTCGCACTCGGGCTCGCCCTGGCGGTGGATGTCGGGACACCACCCAGGGCGAGCAATCCGATGAAGCCCAAAACCGCCGAAGCCATGAACACGCTCTCTCGGGACCGCACCTGCCCACGCCTGCTTTGCTTGATGGCCAAAGGTCGAATCCGAAGTTCTGTGTCGGTGCGCTGGAGCTTCGCAATCTCGTCGCTTGAAGAGCGAAATTGCAGCGCAGTTGTCATGCGATCATCGAGCGCGAAGTGCCGGTCCACGATACGCGCGGTCTCGGCAGAGGCAGGCCAGAGGAACATCCCCGCGATGAGTCCTGCCAAGATGCCTACGAGTAAAAGGGCGGCAGTCACCGGTAGCACGAGGTCGAAGGGCCTCGCGTGAGCCGCGGCAAGAACCAGCGCTGCCAAAACCGCACCGGATGCGCCACCCACTTCTACCCAGTGCTGAAGTCGAGCCCGGCCGAGGGCTCGGCGCGCAGAAGCCAGCCCCACTTCAAAGTCGCATGCATCGGTCTTCGGCAAGTCCTCGCTCCTTTCTTCCCTGGTGCGTCGCCTCAGCGTAGCAGGATTATCTCACCACCAGCGTGCCGCTGATCTGAAGATCCTGATGTGGATCGGTAATGATCAATTCGTGCGCGTCGGTCAGTGCCTGGAGCTTGACGAGGACGGCTCCGGTCGCTGAAACAAATCGATCTGGCTGACTGAGTGTGGCTTCGCCGTCTTGGAAAGTGAGGCTCTGCCACCGAAATTGTTGCCAGTCAAACACTCGGCAAGCCCCCGCAGGCATGTCGGTGTATCCGGTGTAGGTCGAATCTGGCCCTCCACCATAGACGGACAGTGTCAAGTTGCGAAAATGAACCGGTCTGGCTCGAGGTAAGTCGAACTCAAACGTCGCGGAGCCGCCCGCGCCAATGTATATCGCCTGAGCGCTCGGGTTGCAGCATGCGTATCTGGGTTGCACAGGAGACTCGTCCACGAAGGAGGCGCCAAGTGTACCGGTTCGAAGTCGACTCGTCCCTGGAGCCAGCTCCACGGTCAGCGGCTTCACCGCGAGAGTAAGAGCGCGTTGGCCTGCGGCGGCGCCGTTGAGACGCACAGCAATTAGAGGTTGCTCAGTCCAAGCTACGAACATTACCTCGCCAACCATTGACAGTACGTGTGTTTGCGGCAGCGCACTCACCGCGTCGCGGATTCGATCGGAAAGGCTGCCATGCCGCCACAGATCGGAGCCTGTGTCGAACACAGATGAACGGCCGTACACCTTGAAGAGCATTTCCGAGTAGTCATGTCGATGGATTTCAGTCGAGGGGCGCAAGCGCACGCGGACTGATTGGTGTGGACCCATGCCAGGAAGTCGTTGCCAGGCACGGCCGGCGATGATGGCCGGATTTGCAAGGGTCAATCCGGTGTCATTCCGAATAGTGCCGACGATATCACCCAAACGATCCAGTGTGAGGTGTTCGCGCACGCTGCCCGACATGGATACCGAAGTCCGCAGAGAGGCAGCTCGCGTCCTCCAATCACTACTTGAGGTGAAATTGATGCTGGCCGGCATTCCCTGCTGGAAGTTCCAGGCGACGGCCTGGTCCGAGCTCTGGACCTGAGGCTGGGGCGAAGAAAATGGAATGACAGGTGCGGCGATGCCCGGTGCGTCATAGGTTAGCCGGTATCTCCCATTCGCCGGAGCAGTCAGGCCAAGGTACAGATTGAGCGGGTATTGAGCCCCTGCTCCGTCCAGTTGGAGCATCCCAAGGCTGTTGACGACGGTAGTGTTTGATTGGGCGCGTGCACCGACCACGCCGGCCACACCTGTGAACGCGACCACGAGCACTGGAACCGCCAACCAGGTTAGGTCGGGCCTCCGAAGGCGTCGTAGCGCAAGAAAACCGACCGGACCGGCGAGGAAAACGTAGATCACCGCGAGGGCCACCAAAATGGCAATAGCAGCAGTGGAGACGGCTGGTAGGCTTACTGCCTCTCTGGTAATGTCGAGCGGTCCATTTCCCGGTTTCAGAAACGACACTTCGTCGTATCCGGGAGGCAGCGACATACGTCGCATAGCTGCGGGCGCAGCGCCTGCTACTAGCCGCTCGAGCAAGCTCGGCGCGGATGTCCAGCTCACGACTGGATCGAGCGCTGGGTCAAAGGCGAGGTATTCGAGTGAGCCGTTTCCGAGGCCGGTTCGAACGACGAGCGGAATGCCCTTTTCGGTCGCCAGGATGGCTCCGCGGATATCCTTCAGGATGCTGACCGTCGTTGGCCGGGGCGGCGGTAGCCCGTGCCCCAGCAAGCGCAATCCGGCGAGGTTTGGCAGAGGTACCGAGCCAGCCAGATGGCCCGGAAGCAACGACGGACTCAACGGACGAAGGGTTTCGATCGCATCCGGGCCGCCGACGAGGAGCAGCGATCCCCCATTGCGGACATACCGCTCGAGGGCGACAATCTGGTCCCGGTCCAGACGGGAGGTATCGACGTTGGTTACGACGATCAGATCGAAGCTTGCCAGGACCTCGGGCAGGGCGTCGACGGAAGTAGGCCCGAGTGGAACAACGTGGACGTGGGCGCTCGCCGACGCGACGCGATTGAGCCACGAGATGGCCGCTGGGTCACTCGTCAGCGCTCCAACGGTGATGTCTTGATTTCCGTACGAAATGGGGAAAACTGAACTCGAGGACAGTGTGCGATGGCCGACCCGAAATAGAAGGCCGATCTGGTTGCTGATGTCCGCTCCGGGTACATAGAGCGTGACTCGCTTGGTGCCGCCCGACGGCAGCGTAACAGTCTGACTATAGCGTGCGGCGCGCGTCTGGCCGCTCTGGACGGCATCGGCGATGGAGTTGTCCGGGAACTCCAATGATCCCGTGATCGCCTCGCTCGTGGGGTTCCGCATGGTTACCCGGACCGGCGTCCAGGCTGGACCGGCACGGTATCGACCACCCCAGCCTGCGTCAAGCTGCATTGTGATGCCGTACGGCGCATGTACCACTGCGGTGTGCAGGTCGTGGCCAAATTCGTAGAGCGCCTGATTGTCCCTCCGGCGCGCGCCGGCGATCCTCGGCGACGCCATGCCGATTGCCCGGTGGCGAGACGCGTGGAAGGACGCCGAGCCGTGCGACATCTGCGGCGTGGAGGCAGTGGTCGCTGCCGCGGCAAGAGATGGGGTGGAAAGCAAGGCCCCCAGGATCGCGACAAGGAGAGTCTGCATATCGATCTACTTAGCTGCCTTTGGCGCCGGATTCAACCGAGCGCTGCGCCGTCGGGCGAACATGACGAGCGGTCACTACCAGCGCGGCGGCTGAAATACAGACGGAAACGAGCACGTAAGCGGCCCAGGTCGCCAGGGGGAAACCCAGTGCGTTCTGGGAGGCGGCTAGCGGACCCAGTGCCGAGACAGCTCGACCGTTTGGCAGCGCAGCAATCAACGCTGCCAGTGGATCGAAGGGAGCAAGGCGCGTCCAGTCCGGAGACAGCCGATAGGGCCCCAGGATGATCCCTCCACCCTTGCCTGCGCTCAGGATGAGTCCCGACAGGGCTGCGCTGACGGCGGCAGTGAACATGGCGGCATAGGCCATGGCTCTGGCTCCCGAGCGCGCGAGGATGGAGAAGAGAAGCCCAATGCTGCCAAGGAGCAGCATCGTGGCGAGAAGCACAGTGTAGACCTTGGCAAACTGGCTCAAGGGAACCCACTGAAATGCGAATCCCACCGCGAAGAGGGGCAGCGCCGCGAACGCGAGCCAGAGGTTGAAAGCAAGACCGGCCCACAGTTTTCCCCAGATGATTTCAAACGACCCAAGGCGCGTCATGAGGAGCAGGTCCCAGGTTCCCCGAGCTCGCTCCGAGCTAATCGACCTGGCGAACGAAAGTGGGGTGA
>Ga0207416_1000273_pt1 | contig 93328 bp, 90 predicted proteins | sample PaiPotPPM11metaG_FD_184107 | JGI IMG/M metagenome (GOLD analysis project Ga0207416, IMG submission 184107) | Iron sulfur acid spring bacterial and archeal communities from Banff, Canada, to study Microbial Dark Matter (Phase II) - Paint Pots PPM... ... | reverse complement strand
GAGTTCCTCCGGCGTGGGGTCTTCCTTCGGCTTCCGGGGTTCGTGCGCTGCGACGATGGGTGCCATGATGATGAGATGCTCCTGTGGGTGCGATGTGTGTGTCGGATCTGCTCCTGACTATACCAGGTTTTTAACTGCGGCTGTAGTATAAGAGCCTATCCCAAAACCGTCGGTAAGGTAGTATACTTCGGATGACCAGTGATCGCACCTTCATCGCCGCAGAGGTTGCCGCCTATGAAGAGGCAGCGCAAGACGAAGCGACGTCTCCGCACCATCTGGCGCCTCCCCGACGATCTCTGGGCCCAACTCAAGCCGCTCCTGCCTCCCGAAAAGCCGCCCGGGACCAATGGGCGTCCGGTTGTCCCGTTCCGCCACGTCATGGACGGCATCCTGTACGTGCTCCGCACAGGATGCCAGTGGAAGGCCTTGCCCCAGGAATATGGGTCCGGCTCCACGTGCCACCGCCGCTTCCAGGCGTGGGTCGAGGCCGGCGTCTTCGAGCGGCTGTGGGCCACGCTGCTGACCCGGTACGACGAACTCCGAGGGATCCAGTGGCGCTGGCAATCGCTCGACAGCGCCATGGTCAAGGCGCCTTTGGGGGGGCGCACACAGGCCCCAATCCGACGGATCGCGGCAAGCTCGGCACGAAGCGGCACACGCTGACCGATCAACGCGGCGCCCCGCTCGCCGTCGTCGTGACCGGCGCCAACTGCCATGACATGAAGGCGGCGACGATCACGTTGGACAGCCTGGCCGTCCAGCGTCCCCGGCCGACGTCTGAGCACCCGCAGCACTTGTGCCTCGACAAAGGGTACGACTACCCCGAGATCGAGGCGGCAGTCCGGAAGCGACATTACACCATCCACCTCCGCCATCGCGGTGAATGTGTGCCGCGGCACCGGCGGCATCCAGCGCGTCGCTGGGTCGTCGAACGCACAGGGTCATGGCACAATCGGTTCCGGAAACTCCTCATCCGCTTTGAGAAGCGGATGGAGAACTATCGGGGGCTGGTGCATTTCGCGTGTGCCCTCATCGTCTACCGATTGACGGTTTTGGGATAGGCTCTAATCCGTAATCCGCCACTGCCAGACGTGAAGGCCCTTCGGAAGAAGTTGGGCTTGACTCAGGCCGACTTTGCGAAGCGCTTCGGTCTGTCGCGCAGGACCATTGAGCAATGGGAACAGGGCCGGGCAATTCCGGATCGTCCGGCTCGGGTTCTGCTGGCGGTGATTGAACGGGATCCTCGCGCGGTCGAACAAGCGGTGGCCGGCAGTCGAAAACATTAGTCGGGGGGAGAGACTCGTGCGAGGCCTAAAGGACAAGGTCGCAATCGTTACGGGCGGGGGACAAGGAATCGGCCGCGCGATCGTTCTGCGCCTCGCGCAAGAAGGCGCCGACGTCGTAATCGGGGACCTGAACCCTGCGACGGCGTCCGCTGTGGCTGACGAAGTGCAGGCAGCCGGGCGAACAGCCCTGACCGTTCGCACTGACGTCGCCCAGGCTAAGGACCGCCGCGCGCTCGTCGATGCCGCCCTCGCGAAGTTCGGGAAAATCGACATCCTCGTCAACAATGCCGGCATCGTCCGGGTCAGCGACCCCCTCGAGATTACCGAAGAAGAGTGGGACCTGATCCAGGCGGTCAACGTGAAAGGGACCTACTTCACCTGTCAGGCGGTCCTGCCGCACATGCTCGAGCGAGGCGCCGGCAAAATCGTGAACCTCGCGAGCATCGCCGCCAAGGCGGGCAGCACCACATTCATTCACTACAACGTCAGCAAGGCCAGCGTCGTCGCCCTCACGCGCAACCTGGCCGTCGCCTATGGAAAACGCGGCATCAACGTCAACTGTGTGTGCCCGGGCATCGTGGACACCGAGATGTGGGCGAAGATCGACCGCGAGGCCGCCCCGCTGATGGGACTACAGCCGGGGGAACTCACGCGGAACCGTGTCAGCACGATCGCGCTCGGCCGAATGGAAAAACCCGACGAGGTCGGGGATGCTGTCGCGTTTCTCTGCTCCGACGACGCAAGATACATCACCGGGCAGGCGATTAACGTCGAAGGCGGCGTCATCTTCCATTAAAGAGCATGCCAAGGACGGGCTGACCGCGGCGAACGGCCCCGTCTACGAAGGCTCGGGCCGGTTCACCCGCATGAGGTATCGATAGGGGTCGCTCGTCATGACCGCGCCGCCCGACACCAAAAGGACGGCGCCGGACACCCAGGCCGCCTCGTCCGAAGCGAAGTAGACGGCGGCCGCGGCGACATCCTGCGGCTGACCCACCCGGCGCAAGGGGTAGAGGGCCGCGCGCGATCGGCGGTCCTCTTCGGTCGCCAGCCAGGGCGCGGTGAGCGGTGTTTCCACGACCGCCGGCGCAATCGCGTTGACCCGAATCAGGTACTGGCCCAACTCGACCGCCATTGTCTGGGTGATATTGTTGAGCGCGGCCTTGCAGGCACCGTAGATGCCCTCGCCCCCGGGCGCGGCGTACAGGCTGTCGATCGACGACATGAAGAGAATCACGCCGCCGGTGGGCTGTCCGCGCATGACGCGCGCCGCGGCCTGCGCGCCGAACACCTGCGCCGTCAGGTTCAGCCGCAGCATCTGCTCCCAGCCGGCGTGGGTGACATCCAGCCACTCCGACGTGCTCCCCGGCTCCGACGTGAATCCACCCGCGTTGTTGACCCACACGTCGATCTTGCCGAAATGGCCGACCGCGGCCGCCGCCGCGGCTTGGAGCTGCTCGATGTCCGTGACGTCGGTCGGCTGCACGGCCGCGCGCCCACCGCCGGCGGTGATCTCGCCCTTGACCGTCTCCAAGTCCGCGCGATTGCGGGCCGCCAGGAGCACGCTCGCCCCTTGCTGCGCGAAGGCCAGCGCAATCGCCCGCCCGAGTCCCCGGCTTGCTCCGGTCACCACGCACGCCTTCCCGGCCAACGAGAACATCAACCCGCCTCCCCGCCGACGCTTGGCGGATAGTGCCGGAGCCAGTGTCGGGCGATCTCGTCGCGCCGCGCAAACCACACGTCGCCGCGCTTCTTCGCGTACTCGATAAACCGGTCGAGCGCCGTGGCCCGCCCCGCGCGGCCGGAGATCCGGCAGTGCAGGCCGATCGACATCATTTTCGGCGTGCGCGCGCCTTCCTCGCGGAGGCGGTCGAGCGAGACGGTCAGGTACTGATAAAAATCGTCCGGCGTGCCGAAGCCGGGCGCCGTGAAATACCGGGCGTCGTTGGTATCCGTAGCATACGGCACCACCAGCCACGGGCGTCCGAACACCGGCACATAATACGGAAGCTCGTCGTTGTAGGCGTCCGAATCGTAGATGAAGCCGCCCTCCTGAACGAGCAATCCCCGCGTCCGCTCGCTTGGGCCGTACCGGCAGTACCAGCCCACCGGACGCTCGCCCGCGCACCGCTCGATCGCGGCGACCGCGTTTTGGATCTCCTGCCGTTCCTCCACCTCGCTCATCCGAAAGTGATCGTCCCACCGATACCCGTGGCTGCACGGCTCATGGCCCAGTTCGCGAAGCGCCGGGCCGACGTCCGGGTTGCGTTCGAGCGCCCGTCCCGACGCGAAAAACGTGGTCCGCACGTCGTGCTTTGCAAAGACGTCGAGCAAACGCCAGACGCCGACGCGGCTGCCGTACTCGTAGTTCGACTCCGCCGCCAGGTCACGGATGCCGTCGGGTACCGGATAGCGGATGTCGCCGAAGCCTTCCGACGCCTTGTCCCCGTCGGGAATGCTGCGCTCCGCGCCTTCCTCGTAGTTGACGACGACGTTGACCGCGACACGTGCCCGTCCGGGCCACTCGACCTGAGGGACGTCGCGCCCGTACCCGACGAAATCGCGGCGGCGGCCGGCGCCCGCCAGAGGTTCGGTCACGGGCGGCCCCTCGTCGGGACCGCCCGCGCGCGCCTATGACTTGAAACGGACATCGTACCACTCGGGATAGTAATGATAGACGTCGTACCGCACACCGGTCAGCGACGCCTTCGCGCCGTCAACCGCGATGAGATTGTAGAGCGGCAGCGTGGCGGCCTGGTCCATGATCGTCGTCTGCACCTTCTGGTAGAGCGGCAGCCGCTGCTTCGGGTCCACGAGCGCGCGGCCTTCGTCGAGCATCCGGTCCACCGCGGCATTCCGGAAGTGCCCCATGTTCCAGCCGCCGATGTTCTTCGAGTGGAACTGCACGGTGAGAATGTCCGGATCGATCCCGCGCCACTCCATGAACGTCATGTTGCTCTTGCCCTGGCGTGCGATCTCCTCGGACGCCGGCAGCGCCATCGCCTGGATCTCGAGATCGATCCCGACGGACGAAAGCATGCCTTGGATCGCCGTGAGCATCGAGACGGTGACCGGATCCGATTTGACCGCGCAGACCATCTTGCAGGCCTGGCCGTTCTTGGCGCGGACGCCGCCGGCGCCGAGCTTCCAGCCGGCCTCTTCGAGGACCTGACGCGCCTTCGGCGGATCGTACCGGTACAGCTTCTCGACCTCGGCGTTGTAGCCCCACACGACGGGCTTGAGCGGGCCGTAGGCGACCGGCGAAATGCCGCCCGTGGCGATGCGGGCCACCACCTGCTTGTTGACGGCGTACTGCATCGCCCGCGCCACGGCGAGATCGTCCGTGGGGAACTTCGACCGGTTGATCAGAAACATGACCGGCTCCCCGGCGTACATGTTCTTGTACACCTGGAACCGGGGGTCGCTCTGCACGCTGTCCACGTTGATGCCGGGCACGCGATAGATGAAGTCCGCTTCCCCGCTGCGGAGCGAGTTGAGCCGCGTCGCGTCTTCCATGATGATTCGGAAGGTAAGCGTATCCAGGTACGGCGGCGTCTTATGGGAGACGAGATCGGACGTGTTCACGTACTTGTCGTTCCGGACAAGCGTGACGTGATCGCCGCGCACCCACTCCTGGAACCGGTACGGCCCGGTGCCGACGGGGTTGGAGCCGAAGTCCGCGCCGTACTTTTTCACGGCCGCCGGCGAGACGGCGCCGAGGACCACGTCGTGCAGGTTGTTGAAAAACGGCGCATACGGCTCCTTGAACGTCATCTTGATCGTCTTCGAGTCCACCACCTGGCTCGATTGATACGTCCCGATCTCGGAGAGGCCGGTCTGCGATTTCGTCGCGGGATCGAGGATGCGATCGAAACTGAATTTGACGGCGTCGGCGTTGAACGGCGTGCCGTCGTGGAACATGATCCCCTCGCGCAGCCTGAACGTCCACTCACGTCCGTCTTTCGAGACTTGCCAGCCGGTCGCGAGGCGCGGATGCGCCCGCCCCTGCGGGTCGAGCTCGATCAGGGCTTCGATGACGTTCTTGAGCACCACAATGCCCGGGATGTAGGTCGCCGCGGCCGGGTCGAGGCTGTTCGGCTCGAGGAACATGCACGCGGTCAGCTTTCCGCCCCTCATGTCCGCCGCTCTCGCAACCGACGGTGCCGTGCTCAACGCACCGGCGCCCGCGGCCGCCAATCCGAACGCCGTGGCCCCGCGAATCGCCGCGCGCCGGGTCAACCGCCGGCCGGTTTCTGCCTTCGATGATGCGTCGTTCACTCGAGTCCCTCCCCATGGGGCCCACCCGGGCCCGTTTTTTGATCTACTTCAGCCGCGGATCCAACGCGTCGCGCAAGCCGTCGCCGAACAGGTTGATCGACATGACCGTCACCATGATCGCGAGCCCCGGAAACACCATCATCCAGGGCGCCTTCTCCATGTACACGCGGCCGTTGCTCAGCATGCTGCCCCATTCCGGCGTCGGGGGCTGCGCCCCCAGGCCGAGAAACGACAGGGCCGCACCGGTGATGATCGCCGCCGCGACGCCCGTCGTGGCGAGCACCATGATGGGGGCAAAGATGTTCGGCAGGATGTGCCGGACGAGAATCTGCGCCGGCGAGCACCCCACCACCCGGGCGGCCTGGACGTAATCCAATTCTTTGGTCGAGAGCACGCTCGCCTGCGCCACCCTCGTGAACTGCGGGATCGAGGCGATGCCCACGGCCACCATCAACGGCGTAATGCCCGAGCCCAGCACGGAGACGATCGCCAGCGCCAGCAGGATGCTGGGAAAGGCGAGCATCACGTCCATCCAGCGCATGATGAACGTGCCGGTCCAACCCTCGGAGTAGCCGGCGATGAGGCCCAGCGCCACGCCCGCGGCCATCGCGATCGACACCGCGATGAACCCGATGCGCAGGGATATGCGGCCGCCGAAGATGACCCGCGACAGCACGTCCCGCCCCTGCTCGTCCGTACCGAATAGGTGGGCGAGTCCGGGCGGGGTCAGGTACGCCGCAAAGTCCAACCCGTTTGGCGGGTACGGCGAGACCACCGGCGCGCAGATCGCGGAGAGGAAGACCGCCAGCACGATGACGCCGCCGGCCAGGCCGGCCCGGTTGCGCCGCAAGCGGCGGACGAAAATCGCGAGGCGCCCCGCCGGCGCTCGGGCCGGCCGCGATGCCGCGGTGCTTCCGGAAGCCGTCAGTTCGGTGCTCATCGCGCGCCTACTGGTAGTGGATGCGTGGATCGAACCACGCGTACGAGACGTCGATCGCCAGGTTGAGAAGCACGTAGGTCAACGCCGCCAGCAGCACGATGCCCTGAACCAGGAAATAGTCCTTGTACAAGACGGCGTCCACCGCAAGCCGGCCGATCCCCTGGCGGGCGAACACCGTCTCGACCACCACCGTGCCGCCGAGCAGCCGTCCCGCGTTGAGTCCGATCAGCGTGACGATCGGAATCATCGCGGCCTTGAGCACGTGCCGGAAGATGACGGTCCGCTCGCTGAGCCCTTTGGCGTGCGCGATCAGCACGTACTCGCGGCGCAGCACCTCGAGCACGCTCGACCGCACCATCCGCGCGATGAAGGCCGCCGCGTCATACCCGAGCGCGATCGCCGGCAGGACGAGCGCCTTCCATCCGAGGCCCCCGAAGATCGGGACCCACCGCAGGCGCACGGCGAAGAGGTAGATCAGCAAGAGGCCCGACCAGAAGATCGGGATCGACAGGCCGCCGAGTGAAAACACCATGGCGCCGTTGTCGATCCAGGTGTTGTGGCGCACCGCCGCCGCGAGGCCGAGGCCGCCGCCGACCACGACCGCGAACACCAGCGCCGCGCCCGCGAGCTGCAGCGTCGCGGGATACTGCTCCAGGACGGACTTGGCGACCGGCCGGTTGGTGTAAAACGAACGCCCGAGATCTCCCACCGCCGCGCGGCCGAGGAACGCGGCGTACTGCACGGCCAGCGGACGATCGAGCCCGAGCTGATGGCGGATACGCTCCTCCTGAGCCGGCGTGATCGCGGCGGATTCGCGCACCGCGATGAGGCGCACGAGGTCCCCCGGCACGGCGTGCAGGATCCCGAAGACCAGCACCGATACGCCGAAGAGGATCGGCACCGTCGCCACGAGCCGGCGGAGGATGTACGCTCCCATGTCGCGCGCCGATCCGGCGGGCCGTCAGGCCGCGCCGACGTCGACCCAGCGGCCTTCGTCGAGGGAGGTGCGGATCGCCGCGACCACCCGCTGTGCCGCCAGGCCGTCGTCGAAGGTCGGGCCGGTTGCCCGTCCGTTTCGGATATCGCTGATGAATCCCGCGTCGAGGCGGGCGTTGTAGTGGGCAAGCAGTCCCAGCGGTGCCCAGCCGGTGTCGTCCTCCGGGACCGGCGGCGCATCGAACTCCAGCAGTACCCGCGGCTCCGGCTCGGCGACGGTCGAGACGAGCAGCCGCTCCGTCCGGCGGGTCGTCGGGTCGAGCTGCCAGGCGAGCGAGCCCGTCCGGCCGTACACGCGCAGTCCGCCGCCGCCGATGGGAAGCGACGCCCAGCCCGCCTTGAACAGCGCCTGTCCGCCGCTTCGGTAGACGGCGATCCACGCCGAGATGTCGTCCACGTCGACGACGGAGTATCCGTCGGTCGCGGGACGCTTCGGCACCGTGGTCAGCCCGTGGGCCACGACGCGGGTGATCGGACCGCCCAGCCACAACGCGAGGTCGATGCTGTGGACGCCGTACTCCATGAAGACGCCGCCGTTGGCGCGCTCGCGGCGCATCTTCCAATGCAGCGGCTTCTCCGGGTCGACAAACTGCGCGTTCACGACGGAGCTCTCGAACGCCACGACGTCGCCGATGTACCCCTCGTCGACGAGCTGCTTCATCCGCGCCACCACCGGCGAGCACCGGAACAGAAAACCCATCTTGCCGACACGTCCGCGTTCGTGCAGCGACGCCACCATCTCCTCGGCCTGCGCCACGGTGTACGCGAGCGGCTTCTCGCACAGGACGTGCGCGCCTGCCTCCACAAGACGCATCACGACTGCATGGTGCGCGTCCGTCGGAGCGGCCACGACCGCGGCGTCCAGCGATTCCACCTGCCGCAGCATCGCGTCGACGTCGCGGAAGGTCCCGGACACACGATACCGCGCGGCCGCCTCGCCGATGAGGTCAGTGCGCGGGTCCACCAGCGCCACGACGTCGACCCCGTCGGACGCGGCGAGCGCCGGAAGGTGAGCCCGCACACCCCATGATCCGGCGCCGACAATAGCGAAGCGAAGCCGTGAGTCGCGGATGATCGTACCCCCTTCGGCACTCATTAGACGGCGCGAGGCGCCTATCCCGCCGGGACGTGTGCCTGCGCCGGCCCTACACCCCGGCGCGCCGGATGACGGCGTCGATCTCAGCCAAATCCGCATCGCCCAGCGTGATGTCCGCGGCCGGCAGCCACCCGTCCACCTGATCCGGCCGCCGCGCGCCGCAGATCGCGCCGGTGACGCCGGGCCTCGAGAGCACCCAGGCCACCGCCAGCGATGACAGGCTCGTGCGGAGTTCGCGGGCCGTCGCCCTGAGTGCATCGACGAACCCGAGATTCGCCGACAGGTGCGGCTCCTGGAAGCGCGGCAGACTCCGGCGCCTGTCGTCCTCCGCGAGATTCGCGATCCGGTTGCGGTCCAGCGTGCCGGTGAGGAGGCCCGTCGCCAGCGGCCCGAAGGTGATCACGCCCGTCCCGTGGGCCGCGCACCACGGGATCACCTCCGACAGCACCGCGCGGTTGATGAGGTTGAGCGGCACTTGCAGCGAATCGACGTGCCGGATAGACGCGCACCGCTCCAGCAGCGCGACGTCGAAATTCGACACCCCGCCCCACCTGACTTTGCCTTCCTCGATCAACTCTGCCATGATGCCCCAGGAATCTTCGACGGCCGTTCCCGTCGCATCGTCCGGCCAGTGGAACTGGTAGAGATCGATCCGCTCGATGTCGAGACGCCGGAGGCTCTGCTCGCACTCCGCGCGAATCGACGCGGGCCGGAGATCCCGCTGCACGGCGGCGAAGTCGCCCGGGCCGGTTCCGTCAGGCCAGGTGAGGCCGCACTTCGTAAAAATGTAGACGTCCTCGCCGGGCTTCCATGGACGCAACGCGCGGCCGGTGACCTCTTCTGAATGGCCCATTCCGTAGATGGGCGCGGTATCGATCCAGTTGATGCCGGACTCGAGCGCGTGGTGGATCGTATTGATGGACTCTTGATCGTCGGCCGGCCCCAACCCAAGCCCGCCGGCGCCGCTGAACACCCAGGATCCTAAGCCCAGCACGGTGATGTCCGGGCCTTCGCTTCCAAGCCGCCGCGTGTGCACGAAATGCCGCCTCCGGTCCTAGTATGGCGTCCGTACGATGTCTAGCGTGGTGCCCTGGCCGTAAGATCCGCGAGCATCACGCGCGCCGCGTTGTGGCCCGGCGCGCCCGTGACCTCGCCCCCCGGGTGCGTGCCGGCGCCGCACAGGTACAAGTCCTTGATCGGGGTCCGGTAGTGCGCCCAGCCGGGCAGCGGCCGGGCGGCCAGAAACTGGCTCGGAACGATGTCGAGGTGGCGGATGTTGCCGTCGGTAAGGCCGACCCGTGCCTCGAGATCTTGGGGCGTGAAGAGCTGCCAATCGATAAGGCAGTCCCGAATGTCAGGCGCATACCGGGCGAGGGTGTCGATAAAGTGCTCGCCGACCTCGCTGCGCCGCTCGTCCCACGTCCCTTCGGCCAAGCGTACCGGCGCGTACGAGGCCCAGATCGACATCACGTGTTTCCCTTTGGGGGCCATCGTGGGATCGTAGCCCGACGGGATCTGAATATCCATCACCGGTCCTCGAGGCGGCCGGCCGTGGTTCGCGTCATCCCATGCCTGCTTGAAGTACTGGATCGACGGCGAGATCTTCGTGTAGGCGAGGTACCGCACGTCGAAGTCGCCGCCGAAGTATCGCGAAAGATCGGGCAGCCGGCTCAGCGCCGCGTGAAACTTGAAATACGCCGTGTTGGTCTTGAGCCGTCCGATGCTGCGCCGAAATTCCACGGGCAAGTGGTCCTGGTGCACGAGCTGGTGAAACGTGCGCTTCGGGTCGGCATTCGATACGATGGCACGTGCGCGAATCTCGGTACCGTCCGCCAGGCGAACACCCACGGCGGCGCCGCCCTCGACCAAGATCTCCGCGATGGTGACGCCCGTCTTTATTGTGACCCCGTAGGACCGCGCGGCCGCCGCCATCGCCTGCGTGATGGTGCCCATGCCGCCCCGGACGATGCCGGTGTTCTCTCGCGGCGTGAAGGCGCTGGATCTGATGTACGTGAAACACCAGGCGCTGCCGGGATCGGTCGGGTCGCCGGCATCGTGCGCATGGATGAACGCGCCGCGAATGGCTTCGTCCTCGAAGAACTCGGTGACCACGTCCTCGACGCTCGCCGTGAGCAGGTGGTCCAGAAACGCCCGGTCGTCGGCGGTACGCAGCCCGGCCGCCAGTTCGGCCAGCGTCGGAGGCGCCGTGAGAAAATACGGATGAATCAAGCCCGCGGCGCGCTCCCAGAACGCCACCCAGTTCGGATACGCCGCGGCGTCATGCTTTGAAAACCGCCCGATCGCGTCCTGCGTCTGCTCCACGTTGTCCCACGTCATGAGCGCGCGGCCATCCGGGTACAGACAGCACTTCAACGGATCCAGAGGTGACACCTGAAACCCGTGACGGCGCAGTTCGAGGTCTTCGATCACCTTGGTCTGAAGCAGGTAGCAATAGTACGAGCATGCGGAAAACCGGTATCCGGGAAACAATTCTTCGGTGATGCACGCGCCGCCCACGATGTCCCGGCGCTCGAGCAGCAGCACGTTAAGGCCGGCCTTCGCAAGATAGGCGGCGCACACCAGCCCGTTATGACCGCCGCCGACAATGATGGCGTCATACGAATCCGTCATCGTCCGCCTACCCCCGATTCTGAGACAGCTAGCCGCCGACTCCTAGTAGCTTCGCGCTCGGAAGCCTGTATGTCCCCCGACGCCTTGACGCCTGAGGTCCAGGCGGCCAGCCACGCAAACGGGTGTTCTAATAACCTGGGGATACTGTGGACAAGTCGCGGTCGCGAGGCCGTCAGCGGGGCGGAAACACCGCCTCCGGTGCGACGCGTTCCTTGGGAAACTCGATAAACTCGACGATCATGCCGAGCAGATCCTGAGTGTCCATGTACGCGTATGCGCCGTCCCCGTTGAGGCCGTATCCGCGTCCGCTCTGCACCACCTCGAGGCCGGACTTCGCGGCTTCGGCGACCGCCTCCGGGACCGACGGCACGACGATGCCGATGTGGTGAAGGCCCGGGCCCTTCTGCTTGAGGTGCTCGGTGTAGACGTTCTCCTCCGAGAGCGGCTGGATGAGCTCGATCATGACGTCGCCCATCTGCGCGAGCGCGAGCCGCATCCGATAATCGAACCGCCGTCCGCGATACGTCATGTCCTTGACGAGCGGAGGCTGATACGTGTAGATGCGCCACGGGCCGATCCCGAACCGCTCCCAATACCGGCGCACGGCCTCGTCGAGGTCTTCGACGACCAGCGCCACTTGATCGATCCTCCGCCCGGCCAGCATGCTCGTCCGCTCCTTTCCGTTTCTCACAACAGGTCGTCGCGCCGGCACGGGTGTCCGATCACCGCGACGCAGTCTCCCTGTTGGGTGGGTGCGATCGCGCGGATCGTGCACAGGACGCCCCCCGTCGCGGCCAGGACGGCCACCGGCGGGCGATCCGGCCGTTCAAGAGAGTGCAGGCGGCCCACGGCCTGTCCCGGCGTCACGGTCTCGCCGAGGTCAACCACCGCCTCGAACAGGCCGCTCTCGGGTGCGAGGAGGTAGTCGCCGAGGTCCAGGGCCTTGAGGATCGTGGCGGGCGGCAGGCCCAGCGAGGCGCGGGTCTCCACCGGCCCGGAGAGCACGCCGCTGTGGCGCAGGAAGTTTCTGACGCCGCGCTCTGTCAGCCGGTGGGTCGCCGCGGTGACGTGCCCGCCGCCCCCGAGTTCCGTTCCGACGACGACCTTGCCCTGCCGTTCCGCCTCGCCGACCAAGAGGCCGCCGCCGGCGATGTCGATGTACACGAAATGATAGTCTGTGTTCCAGGCCAGCATCGCATCGATCATCGCCGCGCGCTGCCCGCGGTCCTCCACGAGGTGGACCTCCGACCAGGGGAGACAGAGCATCGACCGGCCGCCGCTGTGCATGTCGCAGACGACGTCGCACATCGGGAAGACCGCGCGCGTGAGAAAGTCGGCCAGCTGCTCGTCGGGTGGCCCCGCCGGCGAGCCGGGGAAGCTGCGGTTGAGGTTGGCGCCGCTCGGCCAGAGCCGCGTGAAGGCCCGCGACGCGTCCGGCGACAGGCACGGCATGATGAGCAGCCGACCGCGCACGTCTTCGGGCCGCGTGTCCCTGGCGAGGTTCAACGCCGCGATCTGTCCTTCGGGCTCGTCCCCGTGCACGCCGCCCGTCACCAGCACCGTGGGGCCGCGCCCGCCGGCGATGCAGACCACGGGGACGTACAGGTTCGACCAGCCGCTGTCGTTGAGCGATCGGGGAAGCTGCAGACGGCCGGCCTGCCGCCCCGGCTTGTCGAACGCGATCGTGCAGGTCACGGGGGAGTCGCGCAGCACGCTACGTCGCCTGAACCTCGCGCGTGCAGGTCACCGGGCCGTCTTCGTGTGGAGATCGGCCAGGGCGGCAACGGTGTCCTCCACGACCCGGGCCGCCGCCTCGGCGGTGAACGGAGATGTGTCGACCTCGTAGCCGCCCCGAGGGTACTCCTCGGGTGTCGGAATGTACCCGGACCATCCTCCCACGTAGCCGCCGAACCAGGTGTGCGGGAACGGCGAGCGGGCCTTGATCGCAAGCCCGATCTCGGCGAAAGGCTCCGCGGGAATCCCGGCCAGCACCGCCGGGCCGATCTGAAGTAAATGCAGCTCCACCGGCAGGTCGGACTTGCCGGCGAACCAGCGGGAACGCTCCACGGTCATCGCGGCGCGCTTCGTGACAAACGTGGCCGCCTCGACCTCCGCGGCCGGGGCGCCGCGGTCCACCAGATCGTTGAGGCGCCGCCGCGCGTCCTCTGCCTGCGCCTCGGCCTGCGCGAGCGGCGGATGCGTCCGCAGCGGCAGCCGGATCTCCCGCGTCATCACGCCGACGTGGGCGCCGTCCTCGGGCTCCCGCACTTCCATCCACTTGCCGAGCGGTGCGCCCGACTCCCAGACGCGCTCGTGGCGAAACCGCGCCGGAGGGAGCCGAAGACCCAGGTACACGCGGGCCGCCTCGCACCCGACCGACCCGCCGATCCGCCGGATGACGCGGGGGTCGTCCGTGAACCCCTCCGGGCCGGGGCCGACGTTGCCGGTCGCGCCCTGCGCAAAGAGACAGGTGGCGCCGGTAATTGTCTCGACCGTTCGCTTGAGATGGCCGGGCCAATCCGCGCTGAAGCGGCGGTTGGTGGGCCCCATCGTCGTCGGGTGCGCCGTGTACCCGACGATCGCCGCGAGCGGCCGCTCGTCCGTGCCGTCGATTCGCACCACGAAGACGTGCGGATCCATGACCCCATCCGGGTTGACGCCGGTCGCCATCCGCCCGTCCGGCGATCGCTCCCGGCGATTCACCGCCACCCGGTTCTCCCCGGCGCCCGCGGCGACGCGCGCCGGCCGCAGCGCCCGGAGCGCGGCCATCGCAGCGCCCGCCGCCCGGTCGGGCAGCTCCGCGTAGTAGCGCTTGAGGGCGGCCGTCCCGTCCTTCATCCACGACCAGGTGCTCGGCGGCGGGCCGGCGTGATTATGCGTTTCAGTGACCCGCACCGTTTCCGGCGCCACGCCGAGGACGCGCGCGACCTCGGTGCGAATCGCCCGTGCGTCGCCCGGTGTCACGGCGACGAGATCGACGTCGACAACGGCCGCCATCTCGTCCTCGTCGGCCACCACGAGCACGGTCGCCCAGAGGTCCGTTTCGACACCGTCGGCGTAGAGGTGGGTCTGTGCCCCCCAGCCAGCGTGCGGAACGGAGAGCGACGGCGTGATCGTCTCGCGGCCGACGCCGGCGCGAAACCCGCCATCGGACGACGCCGTCATGCGGCGCCTCCCGCGAGCTCCCGCTGTGCCACGCCGATGCTCTCGCCCAGGATCCCGCAGATCTCGTCGATGTCCTGTGACGTCACGATCAGCGGCGGCGCCACCGCCGCAAACTCGTTCCCGCAGCGCAGCAGGAGACCCCGCTCACGCGCCGCGCGCTCCACGACCTTCCCGGGGCGAGCCGGCGACGCGAAGGGCGCCTTCGAGGCGCGGTCCCGCACGAACTCCACCCCCTGCAGCAGCCCGGCGCCCCGGACGTCTCCGATAATCGGGTACCGCGCCGCGAGCTCCGTCAGCCGGGCGCGGAGGCGCTCGCCCTGACGGCGCGCGTTGCCCACGATGTCCCGCTCCACGATCTGCTTGACCGCGGCGACCCCGGCGGCGCAGGCCACGGGATTGCCGGCGTATGTGTGGCCGTGGTGGAACTGCCGGTTCTCGTCCGCGTCCCCGTAGAAAGCGTCGGCGATGCGGTCCCGGATCAGAATCGCCGCCAGCGGCGCATACCCCCCGCTCATCCCCTTGCCGCAGCACGTGATGTCCGGCGGCGCCTGGTAGTACTCGGACGCGAACATCGTGCCCAGCCGGCCGAACCCGGTGATGATCTCATCGTAGATCAGCACGACGTTGTGGCGCGTGCACACCTCCCTGAGGCGCGGCAGATAGTCGGGCGGCGGCACCATGAAGCCGGCGGACGAGATCGAGATCGGCTCCACGATCACCGCGGCGACGGTCTCGGGGTCCTCCGCCTCGATCGTGCGCTCGAGCAGGGTCACGCAGGTGCGGCCGCAGCCGGGGTAGGTCTGATCGAACGGACACCGGTAGCAGTGGGGCGGATGGACGTGGATGAACCCGACGCCGAGGGGCTCGTACACGGCCTTGCGCTCGCGTCCGCCCCCGGCGGAGAGGGCGCCCATCGTCCCGCCGTGATACGCACCGTACCGGCTGACAATCTTGTATTTGCCGGGATGGCCCGACTGTTTGTGATACTGCCGCGCCATCTTCATCGCCGACTCGGTCGCCTCCGACCCGCCGCTGAGAAACTTCACCGCCCCGACCCCCTCGGGGGCGATGCGCAGCAGCATCTCCGTCAGCGTCAGCGCCGGCTGGGTGGTGCTGTGCAGGGGCGGGGCAAACGCCAGCTCGCGCATCTGCGCGGTCATCGCCTCGATCACCGGCATGTTCCCGTGGCCGAGGCTCGTCACGAACACCCCGGACAGCCCGTCGATGTACCGGCGGCCCGCGGTGTCGGTGAGGCGGATCCCCTCGCCGCCGGCGAAGATGAGCGGATCCTTCGCAAATTCCCGCATCTGCATGAAGTCGAGAAAGAGATTGGGGATCGTCCGCGTCGCGTCCATGCCTGCCCCCTTACCGGTCGGTCCGGTACCGCGCCACCACTTCGTCGTTGAGTTCCACACCGAGGCCCGGGGTGTCCGGGATTTGCGCCGTACCATCCGCCACGCGTACGTCGGTGCGCACAAGGTCGCGGCGCAGCGGGGACGCGGCCACCGTGTACTCCACAAACGGGATCTCGGCCAGCGTGGCCGCAAAGTGCAGCGTGGCGGCCACGAGAATTCCCGACTTCCAGGCGTGCGGGACGCACAGCGCGTGGTTCGCCACCGCCACGTCGGCGATGCGCCGGCACTGCGTGAACCCCCCGGCGCGGGCCAGGTCGGGCTGGATCACGTCGACGTGGCCGACCTCGATGAGATCGCGAAACGCGCCGGTGAGCGTCTCCTGCTCGCCCGTCGCGATGCGCATGCCGCGGGCGGCCGCGGTGAGCCGCGCCCAGCCGGCGAGATCGTCGCTCGCGAGCGCCTCTTCCAGCCAGAACGGCCGGAACTCGCGAAACGCGTCGACCCGGCGGATCGCCTCCTGGGCCGTCCACGCCGCGCCCGCGTCGATCAGCAGTTCCGCGCCGTCGCCGATCGCCTCCCGCGCCGCGCGGACGAGCGCCACGTCCGTCGCCAGGTCCGGTCCCATCGGGCCCCACCCGAACTTCACGGCCCGGTACCCTTCGGCCACGTGGCGGCTCGCCCGCTCGCGCATCAGGCCCCGGTCCGCCTCGAACAGCATGCTGGCGTAGACGGGAACGGTAGTGCGCCGGGCCCCGCCGAGAAGCGTATGCACCGGCAGTCCCAGGGCCTTCCCCTTGATGTCCCAGAGGGCGATGTCCACCGCGCTGATCGCCTCGAGCGTGACGCCGCCCCGGCCCATCCAGAGCGTGCCGTGGTACATCTTGTCCCACAGCCGCTCGGTATGGAGCGGGTCTTCGCCGACGAGCATGCCGGCGAGCCCCCGCGACCGCATCCACGATTCCGGCGCGTCGACGAGGGCCTTGACCACGTCCGGCGAGGCGTCGGCCTCGCCCACGCCCGTGATACCGGCGTCGGTGTGCACGCGCACGATCACGTCGTCCTGAATGCCGTCCGCGCGCGAGGAATCGAGGTCGGGGATCCGAAGCGGGATCGCCTCAACCTTCGTGATCTTCATCCGGTACAGTCACCTCTCCACGTCCGGGACGCGGTGGAGGCGGCGATCGCCGCCTCCACCGGCCGCGGTACACTGCCTTGCTGCGACGCTACTTCGTGACGGGCCAGTACCACATGTTCCGGAGGCTGAGGCCGCCGTCTTCCAGGATCTTGGGGATGCCGTCGCGCTGGCCGCGCAGCTCGTCGATCGCGCGGGAGATCGCGTTGTTCAAATCGATGTCGTCCTTGCGGATGCCGTAGCGGGCGTACCCGTACTCCTCGAGCGAAGGTTGATACCCGCTCGCGAACTCGACCGGCACGCCGGGGTGGTTCTTGATGAACAGGCCGACCTTGATGTCGTCTTCCTGGGTCACATCGATGCGCCGGGCGACCAGGTCGGCGAACTCCGCCTCGTTGGTGGTGTAGATTTTCAGTTCTTTGAGATCCTTGCGCTTCGAGATCAGGTCGTGATAATAGCTCCCGCGGATCACGCCGACAACCTTGCCGGCGAGGTCGGCCGAGGTATGGATGTTCTTCGGGTTGCCCTTGTACACGGCGAGGGACGAACCGTACCAGTACGCCGGGCTGGTGAAGTCGATGACCGCCAGCCGCTTCGGATTTTCGTGGATGTTATCCGCGGCGACGTCCCACCGCTTCGAGACCAGGCCCGGGATCATCGCGTCGAACTGGACGATCTCCCAGGAGACTTTTTGGATCCCGAGGAGCGCGGCAATCCGCCGGAAGATCCTGACGTCGAGGCCGTCCATCTGCTTGGTCTTGCCGTCCTGATAGGTGAACGGGAAGTCGTTGGCGATGCCGATCACGATGCCTTCCCGCAGGACCCGCTTGAAGGAGCCGTCCCCGCCCGTGAACGAGTTGATGCCTTGAATCCCTCCCACCCCGCCGGCGACCGGCAGGGACGTGCCGGCCAGAAAGAGCGCCGCGACGAGCAACAATACCATTCCTCGTGTCTTGGCCCGCATGCAATCCCCCCTCGTTCTCAATCTGACTGTCTCCGGTACCCTCGTGGCGTTCCTCCCTTTGACAGGCCTCACCCCCCTCTCGCCTCACCGCCCGGCGACGGCATCGTCAGCGTCGCCATGTCTCCCAGTTCGGTGTTCCGCTCGAGAATCGACTGGAGAAACTGCCGCGTCCGCTCGTTTTTCGGAGCTGAGAACATCTGCTGCGGCGTCCCTTCCTCGACGATCACGCCGTCGGCCATGAAGATGACCCTGTCGGCCACGTCCGCCGCGAACCCCATCTCGTGGGTGACCACGAGCATCGTCATCCCTTCGGCCGCCAGCTGCCGCATCACCCGCAGCACCTCGCCGATCAGCTCCGGGTCGAGGGCGGACGTGACCTCATCGAACAACATCACCTTCGGCTGCATCGCCAGTGCCCGGGCGATGGCGACCCGCTGCTGCTGTCCCCCGCTCAGCTCGTGAGGGTAGGCGTCGATCTTGTCGGAGAGGCCGACTTTCATGAGAAGCGCGAGGGCGCGCCGGCGGGCCTGCTCCTTCGGCTCGCGCCGGACGTGGAGCGGCGCGATCATAAGATTTTCGAGCACCGTGAGGTGCGGGAAGAGGTTGAAGGATTGAAACACCATCCCCACTTCGGACCGCAGCGCCTCGATCTTGTGGTCGGAATCGGCGATGATCTGGCCGCCGCGCGCGAACCGGTAGACCGGGGTCCCTTCTATATAAATGGTCCCGCTGTCGAGCGGTTCGAGATGGTTGATGCACCGTAGGAGAGTCGACTTGCCGGCTCCCGACGGCCCGATGAGACAGACGACCTCGCCCTTCTGCACCTCGAGGGACACGTCCCGCAGCACCCGCAGGCGGCCGAACGATTTGTTGATGCCTTCCAGCCGGATCACGACACCGCCCCCTGCGGCGCGCTCTGCGGAGGTCCGCCCGGCGTCGGGCGCCGGGGCCGGTAGCCGATCTTCATGCGGCGCTCGAGGTACTGCACGCCGAGCGACCCCGGGTACGAGATCGCGAGGTAGATCGCGCCGATGATCGTGAAGATGGCGAAGTACTGAAAGTTCGTGGCGGCGATGATCTGACCGGTAAAGATCATCTCCCGGACCGTGATGATCGACGCCAGGGCGGTGTCCTTGAACAGCGAGATGAAGTAGTTGCCGAGCGGGGGCACGACGATGCGGATGGCCTGCGGCAGAATGATCAGCCGCATCATCAGCGTCCGCGACATCCCGAGGGCCTGCGCCGCCTCGAGCTGGCCCTTCGCCACCGCCTGAATGCCGGCGCGGTACACTTCCGAGAGGTACGCCGAGTAGTTTAGCGACAGCCCGATCACTCCGGCGGTAAACGGTGCAAACTTCAGTCCGAACGCCGGCAGGACGAAGTAGATGTAAAAGAGCTGCAGCAGCGCCGGCGTCCCGCGGATGATCTCGATGTACACGGTGGCCACGGTCCGGACGGCCCGGAACCGGGTAAGCCGCGCCAACGCGACGATCAGGCCGAACACCAGACTGATCGCCATGACGGTGAGTGTGAGCTCGACGCTGACCAGCGCTCCTCGAAAGAGATCGGGCAGGTACTCGCCCGCATTGCTGAAGTTGAAGAGCGTAAAGACCTGCCTCATCACCACTCTCCTGATCCGCCCGCCGGCATCAATGGCTTCGCATTACGCCAGTTCCTCGAGGAGCGGCATGACGCTGTCCAGAATCCGGCGGCGCGCCTCGCCGAGCGGTTGCAGCGGCCTGCGGACCTCGTCGGAGGCGATCACCCCGCGGTGCCGTAGGGCGAACTTGGTCACCGCGGGGTAATCGTCGGTACCGATCATCACCTCGTTGATGAAGGGGAGCAGGCGCGCGAACAACCTGGATGATGCAGCCAAGTCCCCTGCCCGCGTCGCGTCGAACCAGGCCCGCGCGGCGGCCGGAAAGACTTGGGGAGTCGCGGTAATCGCTCCCTCACATCCGCGCACGACCTGCTGCTGCATCACCTCGTCCGACCCGGAGAGCAGGATCAGATCGGCGCGCAGCTTTGCCGCATCCACTTTGGCCAGCGTCGTATCCGTGATCTTCACATGCCGGACGTTCGGCCGGAGCCCCGCAAGCACGCCGTAGTCGGCGGCGGTAAGCGCGGTCTTCGTCGCATAGGGGTTATCGTAGACGATGATCTCGCGATCGGTGTAGCCGGACACCTCCCGGAAGAACGCGGCCACCGTCTCGCCGGTGTGACGGAAATAAAACGGCAGCGGCACCAGGTACCCGACCGCGCCCTGCTCGTCACCGAACCGCATGAGCTCCCGGATGTCGTCGAGGGAGGTCTCGGCGACGCCGACGATGAGGTGAAGCCGGCCACGCATCGCACGGCTGAAGTGCTCGATGGTCGCGGCGCGCTCGGCGAACGTCATGCTGGGCCCTTCGCCGGTGCTGCCGGCGACCACCATCCCGTCGAGGTGTGGCGCGCAGGCATCTACCAACCGGCCGATACTGCCGGCATCGACGTGCCCGTCGAGGAACGGCGTGATCACCGGCGGGAAGAGACCGCGGAACTCCAAGCGTCGCCTCCTTCTGACCGCGCGAGCGCGGCGGACTCCCGAGCCGGCGGCCCCGAAAATCCCCGGCGCCATTCATCCAACCGTTCTCGTACGCGCAGAGGATTCCCCTGCGCACCTCGGAGCAGGAATTGTCCGGCAGCTATTCAAGACTTGCCCATCATCGCGCGGCGACGCCTTGAGGGAGGACGCTGTGGATCTCGGACTGCGCAATCATGTGGCCGTGGTCACGGGCGGCACGCGCGGCATCGGGCGGGCGATCTGCCGCGCATTGATTGCCGAGGGGTGCCACGTCAGCTTCTGCGCCCGCGACCGGCGCGAGGTGGACGAGACGGTCAGCGCGCTCGGCGGTCCAACCACGCGCGTGCGCGGGGACGTCGCCGATGTGACCGTGGAGGGTGAACTCGAGCGGGTCATCGACGCCACGGCGGCCGAGTTTGGGGAGATCCACCACGTCGTCGCCAATGTCGGAGGCATGGTCCGGCGGGCGACGCTCGACGCGACCGTCGAGGACTGGCTCCGCACGTCGATCTCAACGTCGGCCATTCGATTCGGGCGATCCGGGCGGCTGTTCCGCACATGCGGGCCCGGGAGGAGTGCAGCGTCGTCATCATCGCGTCGATCTCGGGCTCGAAGCCGGGCACGTACGCGCAGTACGGCGCGGCCAAGGCCGCGGAGATCTTCCTGGCCGGGTCGCTGGCGCGCGAATTGGCGTCGCAGCGGATCCGCATCAACGCCGTCAGCCCCGGCTCCATTCTCTTTCCCGGCGGAGGGTGGGAGCGTTTCGGCAGGGAACACGGAGCACGATTCGAGGCGTTCGTACAGCACCAGTTTCCGTGGCAGCGGCTCGGGACCGCGGAGGAAGTCGCCGATGTGGTCGCGTTCGTATTGTCGCCGAGGGCCCGCTGGATCAACGGCGCCAACATCGCGGTCGACGGCGCGCAAAATAATCCAAGCGTCTAAGAGGGGGACATCGTCATGACACGCTCGGTCAGCCGCCGTCGTTTTCTCTCCACCCTCGCGCTCGGGGCCGGCGCCACGCTGCTTGCCCCTCGCACCGCGCGCGCCGCGGCGAGACCGGGCGGGACCCTCATCTGCGGCTGGGAAGCCGAACCGGGGGCGTTCGACAACGATATCGACCGCGGCGCGGTGACTCGAACGCTGCTCCACAACATCTACGATCGCCTCGTCGAACGCGACATGACCGTCAAGGCCAACCAGCCGCTGGTGGGCAACCTCGCCACCTCCTGGGAGGTCTCGCCCGACGCGAGGACCTACACGTTCAAGCTGCGTCAGGGCGTCAAGTTTCACGACGGGACGCCGTTCGACGCCGAGGCCGTGAAATTCAACGTCGATCGCGACTCGGATCCAAGCCACAAGTACTACAGCAAGGCCGGCGCCGGCAGTCTGAAGCTGGGTTACGGCAACCTCGCCGGCGTGACCGTCGTCGACAAATACACCATCCGCATCGCGCATAAGGACCCGTTTGCCGACTTCCTGCCGGTGCTGGCGTTCGGCACCTATTCCATGGCGAGCCCGACCGCCATTCAACGCTACGGGAACGACGAGTACCCCAACCATCCGGTGGGCACCGGGCCGTTCAAGTACGTGGGCCGCGAGAAGGGCGTGAAGGTGACCTTCGAGCGAAATCCGGACTACTGGGCCGGAGCGCCGGCGCTCGACGGCTTCATCGTCCACCCTCTGCCCGAAGCCGTCACCCGGGTGACGGCGCTCCAGACGGGTGAAGTCGACTGGATCAACGCGGTCCACCCCGACAGCATGGCCGGCATCAAGTCAAACGGAAATCTCGTGCTCGAGCTGGCGCAGCTTCCGAATACCTGGGGGTACATCCCGAATCACAAGTATCCCCCGACGACCAAGCGCCAGCTGCGCCAGGCCATGAGCTGGGCCATCGACCGCGAGACGCTGGCCCGCGACGTCATGAAAGGACTCGCCACCCCGGCGAAAGGTACGCACGCCCCGGGGACGACCGGATACGATCCGAACATTGCCGGCTACGGGTACGACCCAGCCCGGGCCAGGCAGCTCCTGGCCGCGGCGGGTTTTCCGAACGGCCTTCCGCTTGAGGTCTGGATTCCCGCCGGCGGCGCCGGTTCGCCGTTCGGCATCCAGATGAACGAGTTCATCCAGCAGAACCTCAAGGCCGTGGGAATCAACGCGACGTTTTCGCAACAGGAGTTCCATTGCTGAGTGAGGGGCGGATGGTGCTCGCCAACGCCTGGCACGTCGCGACGATCCCGGGCATCGCAATCTTCCTGGTCAGTCTCAGCTTCAATATTCTCGGGGACGGCCTGCGCGACGCACTCGACCCGCGCCAGACCATGTAAGGGCTACTTTCAATCGTCGACGCGCGGCGGCTTCGGTCCCGAAGATGGTCCCTCGGTGCTGTCGCCCATCTCGGCGGCCTCCACCGCCCCACCGCTCGGCTCCAGTTCGGCTTTGGTCGCTTCCCACTCCTCGAGCAGCCCCTCCTCGTCGGTGAAGGCACGAGCGGAGACGGTGTTTCTGCGATGGTCGCGCCGCACGATGACGCCGGATGCCGCGCCAAGAGCGGCCCGGTCCTCCGCATCGATCTCGTCTCGCACAACGGCGGCGTCGGCCTCGATCTGCTCCCTGAGCCGCCGTACGATCTCCGCGCCGTCTCGCAGCAACCCGGCCCAGAGATTTCCTTCCGAGCCGGTCGCCCAGTCATCCGCGTCTTCCTCCGCGATTGCGTACAGCAGATTCGTGAGCGGCGGGGCCAGTTCGTGACTCGTGTCCATCCTCAGCCTCCCGCGCTACCGAGCGCTGTCAAACTCGTTCACCTGATCGTCCGTCGCGACCAGGGCGAAGTATGCGCAGTTGCACGACTCCATCCGGTTGACGCGAGGGGCGGTGCAGCGCGCAGCCATGACACCGGCTTGCCCGATTTGGTTGCTGTGGCATTTATCGCACGCGTACGTGCCTGTTACGGGCCAGGGTAATCCCGCCTTAGCGCGAATCCTGCCGGACATAACGCATCACCTGCTTCCACCCTCAATTGTACACGCGCGTTCGACGCCCGCGTAGATAATGCGGGCGCAGGTGGCGAGGTGGGTGGAACAGGTCATAGGGCGGGTCCGAGCCCCTTCCGCGCCACCGCACGAGGCAACGCCATCCACGGCGTCGGGGCGCCAAAGTCGAGCCGCGTGCGCAGCCCCGGCTCGGCGGCCAGAATGTGCGGAATCGCGTTCACGACCTGGGCCGCGGCGGTCTCCACCGGGGGCGAGGCGGGCCGGACCTGAATCTCGTGTGTCGCGCCGCCGTCCTCGATGCTGACGGAATCCAGGACTTCGAGACCGAGCAGCTGCGGCCGCACGTGAAGCGAAAGCCGGAAGTCGAAGCGCAGCCCGCCGCCGCATGTCCCGATCGCCCGCTGCACGAGTCCCGCGGCCGTTCCCTGCGCGAGACCGTCCTCGGCACGATCCGCGATCAGCGGCTTGATGGATTCCTCGAAACGTTGGACCTCCGTCCCCAAAGCGGCGGCGATCATGTCCATGCTTTCGCGGAAGCCGATATGTCCCGCTATGCCGCCGGAAGAGATCCGCTGCTCGAACGCCGCGGGGACAAGCCCGAGCCCGAGCCGGTCCCGCACGGCCGGTCCGAAGCCGGACGCGTCGGTCACGCGCGAGACCGCAACAACGGTAGGATGCCACCTGGGACTGAGCACCTCCAGCACCAGAGCGTCGAACACGAACCCGGGATTTACCCCGGTGCCGAGCACGCTCACCCCGGCCTGGCCCGCCTCCCGATCCAATGCCTCCGCGATGTCGCGGTGGACCACCCACGGGTACGCCAGTTCCTCGCACGTCGAGATCACGTGCGCGCGCGCCCGCACGACCTCGGTGATCTGGCCGGCCGCCTCATCGAGCGTCGGCACCGTCGCGTGCAGGACGACGTCCGGGTGCGCGGCTGCGAGCGCACGCGCCGCGTCGGGGACGATGACGATCCCCGCCGGGAGCTCCGGCACGTGGCTGCGCGCGGGCTGACCCGCGAGCGACCGCGAGATGACCGCGACGACCTCGACCCCGTCACGGCGCGCAAGCAGCGCGGCCATCCGGCGGCCGACCCGCCCAAAGCCGAAGAGCGCGACACGAACGGGACCGCGGGCCGGGGCCCCGGCCCGCCCTGCATCCATGCGCGCGTTACCGTCCAGGCGCGGGCATGCTGGGACGCAGCACCGGGAGTTTACCGGGCCGCTGCGTGACCGCCATGATTTGGAGCAGTTCGTTGTCCGGACCGCGGAAGTACACGGCCCGCCCGCCGGTGTACGCCCCAAAAATCAAATTCACGGGCGTCATCATGGTGGCGCCGATCCGCTGCAGCCGCTTGATCGCCTCATCGAGATCCTCGGCGAAGAAGGCCAGGTGCAGCCCGCCGATCGCCTCCGGCGGATAGGTGACCGCCGGCTGGCCCGGCAGATGATAGTACTTCACCAGCTCGATGATCGTGTTGGTGTGGGGAATCTTGAAGAAGGTCACGTCGAGTTCCAGGCCCGGCTGGCCCACCATCGCGGCAACCGGCTCCGCGCCCTTCCCCCGAAACTCCACTTTCTGGATCGGCTCGGCATCGAACAGCCCGCTGTAGAACCGGACCGACCGTTCCATGTCCGACACGATCACCCCGACATGCTCAGCCCAGTACATTTAGTCCTCACCCCCCGCATAGACGTGCCGGAACATATCTTGCTCGACCGGTTCGGGGGCCGCTTTGACGGCCTCGACGACCGATGCCATGGTCGTCTCCCACCGCGCACGGAGCTTCGCCATGAGCGCGTCAGGATCGTTGGGTTGGAGCTCCGCCGCCACCAGGCGAGCGGGGTCGCGCCGCTTCCAGGTCTCCAGCTCGCCGGGCACGCGGTACTTCGCGGGATCGCTGCGCGAGTGGCCGACGAACCGGTAGGTCTTCGCCTCGATCAGCGTCGGCCCGCGCCCCGCGCGGGCCCGGTCGATCGCCTCGCGCATGGCCGCGCGCATCGCGCCGAGTGACTGCCCGTCGACCGCCACCCCGGGCATCGCGTACGCCGCGCCCCGCGAGGCGATCTCGGGCATCGCGGTGGTGCCGTCGATCCGCGAATACTCCGCGTAGAGATTGTTTTCGCACACGAACACCACGGGGAGCGCCCATACGCCGGCGAGGTTGAGCGCCTCGTGGAACGCTCCGATATTAACGGCCCCGTCCCCGAAGACCGCGACGGTCACCGCGTCGTCGCCGCGGGTCTGACTCGCCAGCGCCGCGCCGGCGGCGATCGGCAGCTGCGCGCCGACGATCGCCACGGTCGGCCACAGCCCGAGCGCGCGGTCCGACAGGTGCATCGACCCGCCGAGCCCGCCGGTACAGCCCGGACTCCGTCCCATGATCTCGCCGAGGACGGCGACGGCCGGCATCCCCAACGCCAGCGCCCATCCGTGGCCCCGGTACGTGCACAGCACCCGGTCCGTCGTGCGCGTCGCGCCGGCCACGGCGACGCAGACCGCTTCTTGGCCCTGACAGGTGTGCGTCGTACCCGGAATCAGGCCCTCGAGAAAGAGCTGCTGGACGTGCTCCTCGAGCACGCGGATCTCGATCATCCGGTCGAGCGCCGCGTGGAGATCGCCTTTTTGGAGGACGGCGCGCCGCTCGACGGGCGTGGCGTCCGCGGTCACCGGAGCGAAAGGCTTCCCCATGGTCACGCCTCCTCCCACCAGGGCGCGAGCGCCCGTCCGTCCGCGCACAGCGCGTCGATCTGCTTCGCGACGAATTCGGGGGACGGCAAATACCGGCGCTCGAGCGCCGCGGAGAAAGGCACGGGCACGTCGGGGCAGGTCACGCGGACCGGCGGGGCGTCGAGCGAGTCCCATCCTCGCTCCACCACGTGCGCCACCACGTCCGCCCCCCATCCGCCCGTGTGCGGGTTTTCCTCCACGACGATGAGCCGGTGCGTGCGCGCGACCGACTCGAGCACGCTCGCGTGATCCCACGGCAGAATCGTCTCGAGATCCAGCAGGTCGACCGGCCAGGTTTCCGCGACCGACTCCGCGGCCTGCGCGGCCACCCGCACCATCTGCCCGAGCGCGACCACGGTCACGGCATCGCCCTCGCGCACGCGCCGTGCCGTGCCGAGCGGACTCGCGGCCTCGGCCGCGGGGTCGAAGTCTTCGCGGGTAAAGTACAGCGCCCGCGGTTCGAGGACGACGACCGGGTCGGGGTCACGGATGGCGGCGCGCAGCACCCGATAGGCCGACCGCGGTCCCGACGGACTGGCGACCTTGAGGCCCGGCGTGTTGAGGAGCCACGTTTCCAGCGTCTGCGAGTGCTGGGCGCCGAAGCCCAGGCCGGCCCCCGCGGACGCGCGGACGACCAGCGGCACCGAGAACTGCCCGGCCGAGAGGTAGCGCATCTTGGCGGCCTGCGTCACGACCTGATCCAGGGCGACGCCGAGGAACTCCACGAACATCATCTCCGCCACCGGCCGCATCCCGGCCATCGCGGCTCCCACGGCGGCGCCGAGGATGGCCGTCTCCGAAATCGGCGTGTCGCGCACGCGCAGTGGGCCGAACTCCTCGAGCAGCCCTTCCGTGGCCTTGAAGACGCCCCCGGCCGCGCCGACGTCCTCGCCGAGCACCATCACCGACGGGTCGCTCCGCATCTCGTCGCCGAGCGCCCGGCAGATCGCCTCGTTCATCCGCAGCACAGCCATGACGGTCTCCTCTCTTGCGCGCCAACCGCTACGTCAGCGGGGCGCGGGCATCGCGAAGGCGCGGCGCGGGTTGTCGATCACGGGAAGACTGACCTCTTGCTCGGTGAACTCGCGCTTTCGCATCCAGGGCAAAATGTTGCGCACGATGTGGTCGTAGCCCGGGCCGCCGTAGCGGCGCGTGCGGTGCTTCACGCACACGTCGTGCGAGAAGAGCAGCTGCTTCCCGTACCCAGCGTCCATAAGCGCTCGCGCCAGATCGAGCCGCTGCGCGTCGCTCGGCATGTCGATGCCGAACGCCTGATACGGAAACGTCGCCGTCGTCTCGCACCCAAACAGGTCGTACTCGAGATAGCAGCCGGTCTCCGCGAGGGCCTTGAGCCGATCGAGGCGCTGCACGGTCCGGTCGATGTGGGAGATGATCACGCGCCGCGGGTCCGCCCCGCCCGACCGGAGGATCTCGAGGATCTCGAAGGGCGAATCGGGATGCCGCCCGGGATGCACCGACAGCCCGCACCCGAGCTCCGCCTGCGCCGCGGCGGCCGCGCGGAACACCTTCGCCTCCGCCGGCACGAGCGGCCACGAGCTGCCGATCTCCCCGATCACGCCGGCCTTGATGCCCGTGTCACGGACCCCCTCGGTCATATCGTGGATGATCTCCCGGGTGATGTCGTCTTCGCTCATCGAGGCCACGTGCGGCGGATGGGTCGGCCCCACGTAGTAGCCGCATCCCATTAGGACCTGAAGGCCGGTGGCGCGGGCGATGCGCACGAGCGCCTGGGGATCGCGACCGAGCCCGTCCGGCGTCACGTCGACGAGGCTCTGACCTCCCGCCTCGCGGTAGAGGCGGGCCTCGTCGATCGCCGTCTCTTCGCTGTCCAGCACGAGGTTGTCGAGGTTGGAGGCCCAGTTGAACTGGATCCAGTGGAAGATCTCAAGCGAGACGGGCCGGCGCGCCAGCGCGCGGTCCGCGGGCTCCGGCGGCTCCTGGAACGTCACGCCGCGCTGGTCGCACAAGAGATGCTCGTGGCTCAGCGTGATCCCGAGTGCGTTGGGCGGGATCGGCCCGAGTACGGTCTGGACCACCTCGGCCATGTCGTCGCGGTCTCCCTTCCGCCTACGCGCCGCCCGGCAGGCCCGCCCCGCGAAGACGGGGGAGTACAGCACTCCGTAGCCGCGGGTCAAGGACGTCGCGGAGCGCGTCGCCGAGCATGTTGAAGGCGATGATGAGCAGCACGAGCGCCACGGACGGAAAGATCACGAGCCACGGTGCCACCGTCACGAAGGCGCGGGACGCGGCCAGCATGTTGCCCCAGTCGGCGTACGGCGGCTGCACGCCGAGCCCCAGAAAGCTCAGCGAGGCCTGCGCGATTTCCGCCGTGGAGAGGCTGAGCGCGGTCTGCACGATCATCGAGGGGAGGATGTTCGGCAGCACGTGCTCCACCACGATGCGCGCCGCCGAGCAGCCGGTTGCCCGCGCCGCCTCGATGAACTCGCGCTGACGCACCGACAAGGTCGCCCCGCGGGCGATCCGCGCGAACCGCGGCACGTACACGATGGCCACGGCCATGAGCGCGTTGTTGAGACCGGGGCCGAGCACGCCGACGACGAGGAGCGCCAGCAGCAGCGCCGGCATCGAGAACATGACCTCTACGACCCCGCTCAAGGCGAGGTCGGAGGGCCCGCCGGCGTATCCCGCCGTGAGGCCGATCGTCGTGCCGACCGCCAACGCGACTGCGACGGAGGACGTCGCGGAGTACAGCGCGATCGGGGCGGCCGCGGCCACGCGGCTCAGCTGGTCGCGGCCCAGTTCGTCCGTGCCGAACCAGTGGGCCCGGCTCGGCGCCTGCAGCGCGTCCCGCGCGTTGATCTGTGTGGGGCCGTACGGGAGCACGCGCGGCGCGACCAGGCCCAGCAGCACAATGGCCACGAGCAGCGCGACCGCGAACCGTCCCTCCGCGTGACCGAGGAGACGGCCGAGGCGGACGCGCCCGCGCCCGCCGCCGGTGAACGTGGCCGCCGCGGTCGCCGTCATACCCGCTGCGTCGGATCCACGATCGGATAGAGCACATCCACCAGCAGATTGGCGAGAATGTACGTCGCGGCGATCACGAGCGTGCCGGTGACGACGAACGAATAATCGCGCCGGCCGATCGCCGCCAAGAGACCGCTGGCAAGCCCGTCGAGGTTGAACACCTGCTCCGTCACGATCAGACCGCCGACCAGGCTGCCGAAGACGTAGCCCTGGAGCGTGATGATAGGCGCGAGGGCGTTCTTGAGCGCGTGGCGGTAGATCACGTGCCGCCGCGGCGCCCCTTTCGCCATCGCGGTGACGATGTAGGGCTGGCCGAGCGTCTCCAGCAGCGACGTCCGCGTCATCTGCGCGGTCATCGCGGCGAGCGGCACGGCGATCGACACGCTCGGCAGCAGCATCGAACGCAGATTGAGCCCGACGCTCTGCGCCAGCGGCACGTACCCCACCTGATACAGCGGTTTCAAGAACAAGGCACCGGCGAGCACGAGCAGCACGCCGGCCACGAACGGCGGAATCGCGAACATCACGAAGAGGATCGCCCGCACCGTGACGTCGGCGAGGCTGTGGGCCCGCACGGCGGTGAACACGCCGAGGAACACGCCGAGCACGATCGACTCCGCGAGCGCGAGCAGCGCCAGCTCGAGCGTGATGGGCGCGCGGCGGGCGATCTCGGCCGTCGCGTACAGGCCGGTGATCGGCGACTTCCCGAGGTTGCCCCGGAGTGCTGCGCCGAGCCAGTGCGCGTACTGCACGACGATCGGCTGATCCAGGCCGAGGCGGTGCCGCAGCTCGCGATACTGCTGCTGGGTCGCGCCTTCCGAGCCCACGAGCACCGTGCTGAGATCGCCCGGGATCAGCGTCCCGAGCCAGAACACGAGAAACGACACCACGAGCAGGACGCCGCATCCGGCCGCGAACCGCTGCGCGACGTAGCGCATCATCGCATCCGGCCGGCGCCGGAACGCACCGCTACCTGGCCGGACGCCTCACTGAGAAGTAGAACCGCCGGCTCCCCGTGAAATCATACGAGACGCCTTCGACCTGGCTGGGAAGGTAGGCCACCCACTTATTTTCCACGACGACACCCGTGAACGGATACACGAGGTTCGCCTCGGTCAGCTGGATCTGCCGGTAGATCCCCGGCAGTTGGGCGAACGACGCCTGGGTCGCCCGGTCCAGCAGCGTCTGGAGTTCGGCCGGCGTCGGTCCCTGCCGGCCCGCGCGCGGCACGATGTACAGGCTCGGGTCGGAGAAGTACGGGGCGTTCGTCATCGTGAGATCGTAGTTGGCCTTGACCAGGCGGTCCAGCCAGACGTTTGTCTCCAACTGCTGCAGCTTCAGACGGATGCCCGACTCGGCGAGCTGGCTTTGCAGCACCTGCGCGATGCGGGCCCACGTATCGCCCAGCGTCGGCCACATAAACGTCAGGTCGACGCCGCCCGCGTATCCCGCCTGCGTCAGCAGCTGCTTGGCCTTGGCGACGTCGCGCTGGTAGTAGGGCTGTTGCGAGAGCGGCACGGCCCAGGGGTGGCCGGGCGGGAAGGGGCCGGTCGGCGCGCCTTCGCCGAGCAGCGCCAGTTTGACCAGCTGGGATCGATCGATGCTCGACGCGATGGCCCGCCGGACGTTCACGTTGTCGAGGGGCGGCCGCACGCTGCCCATGTTGATCTGATACGTCGAGGAGCTGGCCACGGTGACGACCCGCAGCCCCGTCACGCGCTTCAACGCCACCACGGTCACCGGCGTCGGGTAGGCAAGACCGACCGACCCTGACAGCAGCGCCGCCACGGCCGTCTGCGCCTCGGGAATGTAGCGGATCACGAGCCGGTCGGCGCGCGGCACGCCCGGCTGCCAGTAGTCGGGATTGCGCTCCAGCGTCAGTTCGGTGCCCGGCACGTACGAGACCATCCGGAACGGCCCGGTCCCGATCATCTTCGTCGCGGGATCCGTCGCCTGCGCCGCCTGACGGCTCAGAATGGCGCCGGCGACCGCAAACGGATCGCCGAGGTTGTTGAGAAACGACGAGTCGGGCTTCTTCATTCGAATCTGCACCGTGCCGGGATCGAGCGCGGTCACGGCCGCCACGTTGGGGAAGCGGGCCTTTGCGTACGGGATCCCCTTCGCCATCAGCCGTTCGAACGTGAACACGACGTCGTCGGCCGTGAGCGGGCTGCCGTTATGGAACTTCACGCCCTGCCGAAGGGTGAAGGCGTACGTCAGGCCGTCCGGGCTCACCTTCCACGAGATGGCCAGCATCGGCGCGACCTTGCCGTCGGGCTGCACGACGACGAGCGTCTCGTAGGCGAGCTGCCAGACCAGCCAGTTGTTGAAATCCGAGTGCGCGATCGGATCGAACGTATCCGGCGGCGTCGGTTCCGCGACCGTCACCTGCCCGCCGGCCATTCCGGCCGCGAGCGCCGGGCGCATCACCGCGGACGGAACGACGATCAGGCCGGCCGAGGCCGCGAGTATCACGCTCCCCAGCAGCGCCGCGACGCGGGTCCCCCATCGATGCGCGAAGCCCCTACTCATGCGTGTCCCCCCCTTGTCCATCCTGAACGCTAGCCGATCTTCAGCCTGCGCCTGGCCGCGACGGTCGCGGGCGTTCCGGCGAGATGCGGCGCGATCCGGCCCGCGCTGCGCGCGAGCGCGGCCGCCAACTGCGGGAAGCGCTTCGGTCCGAGACGGGCGGCGGGCCCGGAGATGCCGAGCGCGGCGACGACGCCGCTCACCTGGTCCTGCACGGGTACGGCCAGGCAGACCAGTCCGAGATAGGACTCCTGGCGATCCACCGCATAGCCGTCCCGGCGCACCCGCGCGAGCTCCGCGCGCAGTCGCGCGCGATCGGTGATCGTATGCGGCGTGAACGCCTCGAGACGGAGCGTCCGCAGCAGCTCGTCCCGATCCTCGCTCACCGCCAGCAGCACCTTGCCGGACGCCGTGCTATGTACCGGAAGGAGCGCGCCGATCCCGTAATCCATCCGAAACGGGAGCGGCGACTCCACTCGGTCGAGGACGAGGACTTTCCCCCCGTGGAGCCTCGTCAGGCCGATCGTCTCTTCGAATCTTGCGTTGAGGTCCCGCATCTGCGCGCGCACGGCTTCGTTTGGACGCAGCAGCGCCGTCGCCGCGTCGCCGAGCTGCGCGGCGGCGAGACCGAGCCGGTACCGGCCGTACCCGTCGCCTTCGATGACGAAGCCGGCGTGGGCAAGCGTCCGGATCAGCCGGTGGCACGTGCTCTTCGGCAGCCCGACGCGCTTCGCGACCTCGGCAAGGTCTAATTCGGGGCACTGAGGTGTGAAGAGGCGCAGAATGGCGAGCGCCCGCTCGACGGCCTGGACTCCGGAAGAATTCCGTATCATGGAATACCGTCCTACCATGCAGAATTCCGTCAAGGCGGCGATTTCCCCTACGCGGGCGCCGGGCCCGGAGGGAGAGTGGCGCCGGAACGGAAAGTACCGTCCATGAGGAGCGTCGAACGGCGGCGGCCCTTCCGGGTGGGGGTCGACATCGGCGGAACCTTCACGGATGTCGTCCTCGCCGGCCCGGAGTCCGTCCGTCAGGCCAAGGTCCTGTCCACGCCGCACGACCTCGCCGCCGGCGTGCTCGACGGGCTCCGCCTCGTGCTGCGGCAGGCGGCGGTGGCGGCCGCCTCGATTCACGAGGTCGTCCACGGGACGACGGTTGCGACCAACGCCATTCTGGAATCGAAGGGCGCGCGCACGGCCCTGCTCACGACCCGCGGCTTTCGAGACGTGCTCGAGATTGGACGCATGCGGCGGCCGTCGCTGTCCGACATCCGTTGGGAGAAGCCCCGTCCCCTCGTGCCCCGCCGGCTCAGGTTCGAACTTGACGAGCGGATCACCGGCCGCGGGGACGTGGAGCGCGACGTCGATCCGGCCCAGGTCGATGCACTGGCCGCGCAGCTTCGCGATCTCGGCGTGGAGTCGGTCGCCGTCTGCTTCCTCAATTCGTACATCAACCCCGCGCACGAGCAGCGCGTGACGGCCCGCCTCCACGAGCTGCTGCCGGACGTGTCGGTGTCGGCGTCGGTGGATGTGCTGCCGGAGATCAAGGAGTACGAGCGGACCAGCACGACCGTGGTCAATGCCTACATCAGACCGACGGTGATGAAGTACATTACCGGGCTGAACGCCGGGTTGGCGCATGCCGGCGTACGGGACCCGCTCCTCGTGATGCAGTCCAACGGCGGCCTCCTGGAATCCGCGACGGCCTGCGCCACGCCGGTTCGGCTGATCGAGTCCGGGCCGGCGGCGGGGGTGATCGCGACGAAGTCCCTGGCCGGGCGCCTGGGGCTCCGAAGTGTGATCGCTTTCGACATGGGAGGCACGACGGCCAAGGCCTCGTTGATCGAGGACGGCGAACCGTTCGCGGCGCGCGAGTTCGAGGTCGGCGGAGGAATGAACAGTCAGCTCTCGCTGATGCGGGGCGACGGCTACACGGTGCGGGCACCGTCCATCGATATCTCCGAAGTCGGCGCCGGCGGGGGGAGCGTCTGTTGGGTGGACGCGGGAGGCGCGCCGCGGGTCGGGCCTCGCAGCGCCGGCGCGGCGCCCGGCCCTGCCTGCTACGGCCGCGGCGGCACCGAACCGACGCTGACGGATGCGCTGGTCGTGCTCGGCTATCTGAACCCCAGATCCCTGGCGGGCGGGGTTCAGCCGATCGATCCCTCCCGGGCGCAGCAGGTGATCGAAACAGCCGTGGCACAGCCGCTCCGGCTCGGGGTCCTCGAAGCCGCCCACGGCATCTACACGATCGCTATCGCCACAATGTGCAAGGCTGTGCGCTCGGTCAGCAGTCAGCGCGGCCGCGATCCACGGCAGTTCAGCCTCGTCGCCTTCGGCGGCGCCGGCCCCGCGCATGCCGTGGAGATCGCCCGGTCGCTTCACATTCCCTCGGTGATCGTCCCGCGAAGCCCCGGGCTCTTCAGCGCCATCGGGCTGCTCGTCGCCGCCGTGCAGTACCACGATGTCCGGTCGTGCAAGCACCGGGAGCACTGGGACCTCGTCGAGGTGAACGCGGGGTTCACCGACATGGAACGGCGGGCCTCCGCCCGTGCCGCCGCGGCCGGAACGGATGCGCCGAGCGTGCAGTTTAAGCGCTTCGCAGACCTACGGTATCTCGGTCAGTCGTTTGAACTCCAAGTCTCCGTGCCGTCGCACGAGCTCGGCGCGGACGATCTCACGCTCGTGCGGGACCGGTTTCATGCGGAACATCAGCGGACCTACGGCCACCGGGCCGACGCCGCGCCGGTGGAGATCGTCAACCTTCGGCTCCTCGCCACGCTCACGAACGGTTCCGCGGACGCCCCGGACATCTTCACCCAAGGGTTGGCCGCGGCCCCGCGACCGTCCGAGGAGGCGGCCACGCGGCGGGCCTATTTCGGACCGGCCCACGGAACGGCCGAGGTCCCCGTGCTCGCCCGGGAGATGATCGGCGCCTCTACCCTCCGCGGCCCCGCCATCGTCGAGGACGATGATGCGACGACCGTCATCCCTCCGGGATCGCACGCGCGCCTCGATGCGTTCGGCGACATCGAGATCGCCGTCGGGGGACGCTGATGCCCCCCCGGACGCTGAAAGACCCCGTCACGTTCGAGGTGGTCCGGAACGCGTTGATCTCCGCGGCGGACGAAATGGCGTCCACGGTCGTCCGCACCGCCCACTCCCAGGTGTTGCGAGATAGTTTGGATTTCTCGACGGCCCTCTGCGATGGGCGCGGCCGCCTGATCGCGCAGGGCCTGTGCCTTCCGCTGCACCTCGGCGCCATTCCGGAGGCCATGGGGGCGGTGCTCGCCAAGTACGATGGCCGCATCAATCCGGGCGACGTCTTCATGCACAACGACCCTCTCGAGGGCGGAACGCATCTGCCGGACATCTTCATGTTCAAGCCCGTGTTTGTGGGCGGTCGCCGGGTCGCGTTCGCGGCCTGCGTCGCGCACTATCCGGACATCGGGGGCCGGGCCGCGGGCGGCAACGCGGTGGATTCGACCGAGATCTACGCCGAGGGGCTACAGATCCCGATCCTCAAGCTCTACGACGGCGGGCAATTCAACGAGACGCTCGCCGCCCTGCTCGCCAAAAACGTGCGGCTTCCGAAACAGGTGATGGGCGATATGCGGGCGCAGCTGGCCGCCTGCCACATCGGCGAGACGCGTTTCCTGGAATTGGTGGAGCGCTATTCGATGGACAAGCTGGACGAGACCATTGACGACATTTTGGACTACGCCGAGCACATGGTCCGCGCGGAGCTGCGGCGGATCCCCGGCGGCACCTACGCCTTCACCGATCATATCGACGACGACGGCTTCGGATCCGGGCCGATTCCGATCGCGGTCAGCCTCACGATCGCGGACGGGGAGGTGCGCGCGGACTTCGAAGGCACCTCGCCCCAGGTCCGCTCCGCGCTGAATGCGACGCCGTCGTTCGTCAAGTCGGCCGTGTACATCGCCGTCAAGTGCGTGCTCGACCAGGGGATCCCGGCCAACGACGGCTTCTACCGGCCGTTCACTGTCCGGATCCCCGAGGGCAGCATTCTGAACCCGCACCACCCGGCGCCGCGGGCGGCACGCGGATTGACCGGGTACCGCATCATCGACGCGGTGTTCGGCGCGCTGCACCAGGCGATCCCGGACCGGGTGTGCGCCGCGGGAGAAGGCGGCCCGACCATGATCGCCGTCGGCGGCACCCACGCCGACCACCGCCCCTTCGTCTTCGTCGAATTTGACGGCGGCAGCTGGGGAGGCCGCCCCGGACTCGACGGCGTGGACGGCACGACGCCGATCGGCGCGAACCTCGCGAACGTCCCGGTGGAGGAGATCGAACTGCACCAGCCGATCCAGGTCCGGGCGTACGGGTTCGTCGCCGATACCGGCGGTCCCGGCCGGTGGCGCGGCGGCTTGTCGATTCTCCGCGAGCTCCGATTGCTCGAGAAGGACGCCGTCCTCCAGATCCGGTCCGACCGGCGCCGGTTCAGGCCGTACGGCCTGAGCGGCGGCGGGCCCGGTGCGCCGTCGATGAACGTGCTCAATCCCGGCGCCGGCGAAGAGCCGCTGCCGACCACCATCACGCGGCCGATCCGCGAAGGTGACCTCTTGCGCCACGTCACGGCCGGCGGTGGCGGGTTTGGCGACCCGTTGGACCGCGAGCCGGAGGCGGTGCTTCACGATTACCTCGACGCCAAGATCACGGCCCGGCACGCGGAGCAGGCGTACGGCGTCGTCATCGATGCACGCGCCGGCATCGATTTCGATGCCACGCGTCGCCTGCGGGCGAAGCGGAGGGAACACTCGTAAACGGACCGATCAGGGAGCGCCGGCGGCATGCGGAGGATGTGAAACGGTTTTCAGAGAACAGGGGATGATCCGGCAGAAGGTACCATAAGGACGGGGCAGCCACACAGGCGCCCGTGGTTGGCGTCGCCCTCACCGCCGAAGTGCCGGTGCCTAGCCAGCCGGCCGACGTCGAGCAGCCGTGCGATTCTGCATCGAAGTCGCCAAGGCATTCGGCGCCGGCCTGTGCCACTTCTACGATACCGGCGAATACACGCGCCTCGTCGAACTCTACGGACCGCTCGATCGGCTACAGGGAATGCCGGGCATGCAGTGACCGTCCCCATCAGAGGTGATCGACGTTGACCGCTGGACAGCCGACACACGCAGTGAACCCCGCATCCGCCACGTCGGTATTCGATCCGAGCGGCGCCGTTCGGGGCCGGGCCGTCTGGCAGACATGGCGGCCGCTCGCCGGCGAGCCGTCCAGCGAGGTCGCGGTCGCGGTGGTCACCGGTGACCGCCCGGGACCGACGCTGTGGCTCGAGGGCGCGATCCACGGCAACGAGATCGACTCGGCCATCTTCGTGCAGAAACTGATCGAGGCCGTCAACCCCGCCGAGCTGCGCGGGACGCTGATCGCGGTGCCGGTGGTCAATCACGCCGCCTTCGTGGCGTGTCAGCGCGACGGGCCGCTCGACGGCAAGGACGCGAACCGCCAATTTCCCGGCCGCGCCGACGGCTCGTACAGCGAGCAGCTGGCGGATGCGATCCGGGCGTCGGTGGAAGCCCACGCGGACTACGTGATCGACGTGCATTCGTCGACGGAGACGTTTCTCGCCCTGTCGCACTGTCTCTACTACGCGGCGGACTCCGACGTCTCGCGCCGATCAGAGGCGTTCGCCCGGCGATCGTGCGTCGATGTCATCTGGGAGAGCTCGGGCGATTATATGGCGAGCGCGCTCTATTGCTGGGCGGTGCAGCACGACATTCCAACCGCGCTGCTGGATGTCGGGGACTTGGACGTCGCACCGAGGCTCGGCGCGTCGGTCACCGGCGGGCTCAACATGCTGGCGTTCGCCGAGATGCTGCCCGCTCCGGCCTTCAAGGCCCCCGAACCGTACGTGGTCCGAGATCCGCGGTGGGTCGTGGCAGACCGCGCCGGCATCGTGATCCAGTACGTGACGCCCGGCTCGCGCGTGGACCGCGGCGCGAAGTTGTTCGACGTGCTCGGCGGCAAGGGCGACGTGCTCCATACCGGCGTCAGCCCTGTGGACAACGCGCTGGTATTGACCACCCGCCGGCTAAAGCGCGCCGGCCAGGGCGAGTGGGTCATATCGTTGGGCGCGATCACTCACGACCCCGCGCGGCAGCCCTGAACAAATTCAGAATCGAAACACGGAGGTGGAGCCGGAAATGCGGCAGATCGTAGTCCGGACTGCACGACGCCCATTGGCGATTGCGACGCTGGCGGGCCTGCTGCTCGCGGTCCTTGGCGGCGGCACGTTGTCGCAGGCGGCCGATGCGGTGCACCTGAATTTCCTTATCCCCGAGGGCCCCGGACAGGACGTCGCGGCGAGGGCCGCGGTGGCACTGTACCAAAAAGAGCACCCCAACGTGAGCGTCACGATCGTGCCGGGCAGCAACGCCAACTACTACCCCAAGATGCTGGCCGCGATGCAGACGACTCCCGACCAGCCGCTCTTCAATATGGCGTACATCAACGCGCCCACATGGCCGAAGGGCTACGCCGCGGACATGTGGCTGCCGCTGGACACGGCGCGCGTGGCGAACGTACTGCACGTCTTGAAGCCGTACCGGCGGCCGCAGGACAAAGGGGTGGGCGTCGGCATCGTGTTGATCGGCCTGCTGTACAACGAGAAGTACGTCAAGACGCCGCCGACGTCGTGGACGGACCTGTGGGCCAACGCCGCCTTCAAGCACAAGGTCGTCCTGTTCGACTACCTGTGGGAGTACAACGGACTGGTCATGGCGGCCAGATTGAACGGCGGCGGCGAAACGAATATCCAGCCGGGCATTCGCGTCTGGAGCCAGCACACCGATCAGATTCGCGCGTTGATCACGTCGACGGACCAGATGCAGAACCTGCTGCAGACCGGGGATGCCTGGCTGACGGCGTGGCCGAAGGCGAACCAGGCCGTCTGGGCCAAGCAGGGGTTGCCGTTTGCCTTCGCCGTCCCCAAGGAGGGCGCCGTCGCCTTCCCGCTCTATCTGACCGTCGTCAAGGGATCGTCGGCCGCGCAGACACGGGCGGCGCAGGACATCATCAACCTGCTGCTGAGCTCCTATTACCAGAGCCTGTACGCCGCCAGCAGCTACACCTCGCCGGTGGCCGACGACGTGCGGATCCCGGCCGCGCTGGCCAGCGATCCCGCGTTCAGCCAGGCGGTCCTCAGCAAGGCCATCCTGCTCGACGAGGCGGCGATCGCGGCCAACAGCGCCGCGTACACGAGACTGTGGAACACCGAGGTGAAGTCCAAGCTGTAAGCGGCGTGTGACGGTGGACCATCGCGTGGACGGCGGGGCGGCCATCACTGCGGGCCGCCCGGTCGTCGTGCAGCTGGACGGCGTCACCAAGCGCTACGGATCCGTGCTGGCCGTGGCCGATCTCTCCCTGGACATCCGGCAGGGCGAGTTCTTTTCGCTCCTTGGGCCGAGCGGATGCGGGAAATCCACGACCCTCCGCATGATCGGCGGATTCGAGGGGCCCTCCGCCGGCACAATCTCGATCCGCGGAAAGCCGTCCAACGACGTGCCGCCCTACAAGCGCGACACGAACATGGTCTTTCAGCAGCTCGCCCTCTTCCCGCACCTCGACGTCTACGAGAACGTCGCCTTCGGGCTGCGGGCGAAGCGCGTCCCGTCGCCCGAGATCGGACCGCGCGTGGACCGGGCGCTGGATCTCGTCGCCCTCGGACCGTTCGCGCGGCGCGCCGTGCGGTCGCTCTCCGGGGGCCAGCAGCAGCGCGTCGCCATCGCGAGGGCCCTCGTGAACGAACCGGCGGTCCTGCTGCTCGACGAACCGCTGGGCGCGCTCGACCTGAAGCTGCGGGCGCAGATGCAGCTGGAGCTGAAGAGCCTGCAGCGGCGGGTCGGCACGACGTTCATCTACGTCACGCACGATCAGATCGAAGCGCTCACGATGTCCGACCGCATCGCGGTGATGAACGACGGCCGGCTCGAGCAGATCGGAACCGGCCGGGAAATCTACGAGCGCCCGAAGACGCCGTTCGTCGCCGGCTTCATCGGCGACACCAACCTGATCGAGGTCGTACGGCGCGAACCGGGACGCTACGCCACGCCGGACGGCGCGCTCAGCCTCGAGCTGCCGGACGCCGGCGATCGCGCGACGGTGTCGCTGCGGCCGGAACGGCTTCGTGTGGGAACGGCGGCACGGACGTGCGCGCAGCGGGCGGCCGGGCGGGTGGTGGACGCCGTGTACGTCGGCGCGGATGTGCAGTACGTGGTCGTCGTTGGAAGCACCCGTTTGACGGTCAAGACCCGCAGCGACCAGGTCTTCGAGGCCGGTGAAGACCTCGAATTGGGATGGCAGGGATCGGATCCGGTGGTTCTGGGGGTGTCCAACCGGTGAGCGCAGCCACAACGTCGACGTCGCAGCCCCGCCGGGCGTGGGGATGGCAGGAGCTCGGTCGCCTGACCCCGGCCATCACGCTGCTGCTGCCTTCAACCGTCCTGATGCTGCTGTTCTTGGGGGCGCTCATCATCCTGCTGTCGTATACCGTCCGTCCGTCGGCGACGCTCGCCCATCCGCTTACCCTGAGCGCCTACGGACGGTTTTTCAGCGACCCGTATGCACGGCTGCTGACACGCAATACCCTGCTGCTCGGCGGGATCGTCACCTTTGGCACATTGATCGTGGGCTACCCCACGGCCTATGCGCTGGCGCGGCTGCGGAGCCCGCGGCTCGTGCTGCTCGTCTCGCTCGCGCTCTTTGCTCCGCTCCTGGTCAGCGTCGTCATCAGAGCGTACGGTTGGCTGGTGTTGTTTTCCAGCAAAGGACTGATCAATTTCGTGCTCCAGAAGACCGGACTCATCCATGAGCCGCTGCGGCTCCTCTATACGCCCTGGAGTGTCGAGGTGTCACTGATCCACATCCTGATGCCGTTCATGGTGTTTCCGATCTTCAGCGTGCTGCGTCAGATCGATATTTCACTGGAGGAAGCGGCGCACGATCTCGGCAGCGGGCCGTGGCAGACGTTCCGGCGGGTGACCGTACCGCTGAGTCTGCCCGGCGTCATCGCCGGCATCCAAATCGTCTTCAGCCTATGCATCAGCGCCTACGTCTCACCCGCGCTGCTCGGCGGCGGTCACGTGTTGGTGCTGGCGCCGGCAATCTATCAGACGATGATCGACATCGACTGGCCGCTCGCGGGGGTGATGACGCTTGCGCTGCTCGTGTTGTCGCTGCTGGTGCTGCTCGCGTTGAACTTCCTGAGCCGCCGGATGTTCACGCACGAGCAGCTCGGCCGGGCCGGAACGGTCCCGGCGTCGTCCCGTCACCCCGCGGCCTATGCCTGGCTGGCGTTGGTGGCGGCGTTCATGATCCTCCCGATCGCGATCGTGATCATCGACTCGTTCAATGCCGTCGCTTACAGCGTCTTTCCGCCGCCCGGCCTGTCCCTGCGGTGGTACGCGCATCTCTTCACGGCGCTCGACTGGAAGCCCGCGCTCCGCAATTCGCTGATCATCGCCTCGGCGGCCGGCGTCATCGCGGTCGGCGCCGGCACGCTGGCGGCCTACGCGATGGCCCGATATGTCGCCGGGGGACGCGAGTTCGTGCGCGCCGTATTCTTTGGACCCTTCCTCGTGCCGAGGGTCGGCATCGGCCTGGCCTTCTTCATCCTGATGCTGAAACTGCACCTGTACGGCAGCCTCGTCAGTCTGATTCTCGCGCACGCGGTGATCACGCTGCCGTTTGCCGTCGCGATCATGGCCGCCGCGTTCGTCGCTGTGCCGCGTGTCTTCGAAGAGTGCGCCATGGACCTCGGCGCCGGGCCGGTCCGGACATTTTTATCGGTCGTCGTCCCGCAGGTGGCCCCGGCCGTGCTCGTCAGCCTTGTGTTCACGTTTGTGACCTCTCTGGACGAGCTGGAGACGTCCCTGTTCCTCGTCCGCCCTGGAAACCAGACGATCCCGATCGCGATGCTGACCTATATGTTTCAGTATCAGGATCCTACGATCGCGGCGCTGGCGTCTATTCTGGTCGGTGTATCAATAGCCGCCGTGGCCGCGGTTGTGTTCTTGATCCGGCGAGGGCGCTTTGCGAGCACGCTCGCGGCATCGGTGTCAGAAAGATGACTGACCTGGTGCGGGCCTTGGGCGCGGAGCGGTGGGACGCCGTGCTGCTCTCGTCGCCCGAAAACGTCCTCTACGCCTCGGGAGCGCACGTACACACCCAGAGCCTGATCCGCCGCCGGCAGGCGATGGTCGTCTTAAACGCCGCGGGCGACGGCGCGCTCATCGTGGCGGAAGTCGAGCGGGGACTGGCCGCGCGGCACAACCGCCTGCCCCAACTTCTCGCGTACCGTGAGTTTGAGCAGACCGCGATCGATCTCGCGCTGCCGATACTCAGGACCATGTTGAAGAGCGGCGGAACGCTCGGGCTCGAAATGGAGCACCTCCCCGCAGGCGACTACGAGCGAGTACGCGCGGCATTAGGGTCGGTGTGCGTCGTCAGCGTCGACGAGAATCTGCGGAAATTGCGTTCTGTGAAATCGGCCGGCGAGGCGGAAATGTACGCCCGGGGGGCCCGCGCATTGGACCAGGCTATCTGCGCCGCCGTCGCGACGTGTACACCCGGCACAGGCGAAGCGCAGCTCGCGGCGTCAATCGTGTCGAACCTCTATGCGATCGCGGGCGCGGATGTAAGAACGGCGGTCGGCCTTGTGGCAAGCGGGCGTAATCTCCTCACGACGCACCACGTAGCGGATGGAACGCCTATCCAAGCAGGCGACGTTGCCCGCGTAGGCTGCCGCGCGACACTGGGCGCCCACCATGTTCTGGTGGCACGAACGGCATTCGTGGCGCCGGCGCGACGCGAGTTGACGGAGATCTATGAACGGCTCGTGTCGGCCCGCGAGGATCTGCTGACATCTCTACAGCCGGGCATCACGGGCGACGAGGTATTTCAGCGGGCCTCGCGATTCAGGGCTTCCGTGGGGCTCGAGCTTCGAACCGCCCATGTCGGACACGGCATCGGCCTCGAATACCAGGAACCGCCGCGGCTTCGGCCGGGATCCGTCGATCAAGTGGCCGCCGGCATGGTCTTGCTTCTGGTGACAGTCGCGTCTGTGGCAACAATCGGGAATCTTTATCTGGAGGATATCGCCGCGGTCGGGACATCCGGGGCGACGCTGCTCAGCGATTACGCTTCCAGAGCGCCCTTAGCGATTGAATAGGACTTCAGGTAACTTCGTACTCAAGCGGCATGACGCGCCGGCCGCGTACCGACTCCACCAGCGCTGCGGTCACTGCCGTCACTCGAACGCCGTCCACGCCGGTGGCGCCGATCTCGTCCCCGGACGCGGTGTCTGCCACGGCGACACTGACGTGATCGAGTTCCGCGGCGAGCATGTCGGCCTTCGGGAACGTCCGCAGAGTCTCGCCGGACCCGTCGGTAAGACCCAGCGACGATACGTCGTCATTGGACAGTACGCCGCGGCACACCAGCCGGCCGTGGGTGCCGTAGATTTCAAGCGTGTCGTCCGACCCGCGAACAAGCCGGCTGCACAGCACATGGGCCATGGCACCGGACGACAGCCGGCCGAGCGCCGCAGTGACGTCGTCGGCCGGATGCTCGGCCCGGAAGCCGTCGCTTTCACCGCTGATGGTCGCGAACTCGGCGCCGGACACGAACCGGACGAGATCCAGCAGGTGCACGCCGCGCGCCGTGAGGATCGTGCCGCCGGACGACGAGGGATCAAGCCGCCAGCCGGTATCTTGTTCCCGGTAGGCCGCCCATCTGGCCGAGATCCAGACGAGGTCGCCGAGCCGGCCCGACCGGATGAGGTTCCGTGCGTGTTGATGCGCTTCGTGAAACCGGAGATGGAAGCCGACGTACAACCGCACGCCCGCCGCGTCGCACGCCTGCCGCATCTTCACCGCGTCCGGCACCGAGAGTGCCATCGGCTTCTCGACAAAGATATGTTTCCGGGCCCCGGCCGCCTGGATCGTCTGCTCGGCATGAAGATCGTGGGGGGTCACGAGCGCGACGACCTGCACGTGAGGATCCGCGAGGGCCGCCTCATACGACTCATAGACGGTGACTCCGTACTCATTCGCAACCGCACGCCGGACTTCGGGGTTCCGCGTATAGACGCCGGCGAGCCGGCCGTGCGGCGCCCGGGAGAGGGCCGGCAGCAGCCGCCCGCGCGCAAACCGGCCGAGGCCGACGACGGCCCAACGGCTCGGCCCCCCCGGACCACCGCCGGTCACGTCCCGATCACCCGCCGCATGCGCTCCAACGCATCTCCCAACACGTCTTCGGGCAGCACCAGGGAGATGCGCACGAACCCCTCGGCCTCGTGCCCGAAATAGCTGCCGGGATAGACGAAGACGCCCTCGCGCTCCAGCAGCGCGTACGCGAACTGCTCGGACGTCATCCCCGACGCGCGGACGTCGACGAGGACGTAGAACGCGCCGTCCGGCGGCACGCACGGAATACCCAGCGCCTCGAGCCGGGAGAGCACGAAACTCCGCCGGGCCGTGAAGATCGACAACCGGTCCGCAAGACACGTCTGCGGACCCCGCAGGGCGGCCAGGGCCGCGTGCTGCGAGACGCTCGGGGCGCAGATCGTAAGCGCGTGGCGCAGCGTCAGCATCTGGCCGACGATCTCCGATGACGCCGCGAGATAGCCGACGCGCCACCCGGTCATCGAGTAGGTCTTGGAGAAGCCGTTGATCGTGATGGTACGGTCGCGCATGCCGGGCAGCGACGCGATACTGAACGGACGGCCGCGGTAGATCAGCGCTTCGTAGAGCTCGTCGGAGATGACGAACAGGCCATGCCGCTCAGCGAGGCGGGCAACGCGCTCGAGCGCGTCCGGGTCGTAGACGGCGCCCGACGGGTTGTTCGGCGTCACCACCATGATGGCGCGGGTGCGGGGCGTGATGCGGCGCTCCACCTCATCGGGATCCAGGCGAAACCCGTGCTTGGGCCGCGTGGGAACGGGCACCAGCACGCCCTGCACGTACTGGATCATCGGGGCGTAGGCGTTGTAGTAGGGATCGGGCAGCAGCAACTCGTCGCCGGGATCCAGCAGCGCGTAGAAAGTAAGAAAGACCGCCTCCTGGGTGCCCGTCGTCACAAGGATGTCTGTCTCGGGGTCCGCCTCGATGCCGTTGTCGCGCCGCAGTTTATCCGCGATGGCGCGGCGCAGGTCCGGCAATCCCCTAACCGGGGTGTAGCGGGTCAGTCCCTTCGCGATCGCCTCTTGGGCCGCCGCCAGGACGTGCGGCGGCGCGGGAAGATCGGGATCGCCGCGCCCCAACGCAATCGCGCCGGGACGGCGCTGAAACATCTCGAGCAGCGCGCTGCCTCCCGCGGTCGGGACCGCGCGCAATCTCTTCGACAGCGCGGGAGCGGCGTCGCGCCCGTCTGCGACCGTGTCGCGCCGATGACTCATTCTCTCGCTCCTTCGTGGCCGATTCGCATGACGGCTCGATGCTCAGACCAAGATCTTGCCGCCGCGGATCACGCACTCGTCGTCGAGCCACAGCGAAGCGTCGCAGATCACGATGTCGGAATGGGTGCTGGCGCTGATGGCGCTCCCAAATGTGCGTCCCTCCCCAAGTCCAAGGTGGACCGCGCCGGCGGCGCCTTCATTCTCGGGGTTGTTGCCGCGTCCCACCCGCGCGCGGGGGTTCAATCCGATGCCGAGCTCGACGACTCGGAAGACGTTGGGGTCGCCATGGCGCTCCACCGTTGACTCCCACCGGGCGCCGTCGCGGCCGGACACCGGACGTTGAATCGTCCCCTTACGGAACGCGGCGCGAAACGGCTCCGTGACAGCGCCGCCCGGGACCATCGCCCCGTTCACCCAGACCTCGCCGTCGGCCTGATCCTCATGCGGGCCGACGTTGACTTCGAGGCACGGCGGCGACGCGAAGGTGCCCGGCTCTACACACAGACCCGGGTTGGCGGTGACCTTACGCCCTTCGATCGGGATGCGAATGACCGCGCCCTTGCCGCTCTCGATACGGGCGACTTTGGTCCGGGCGAGCCGTTCGGCGAGCCGGCCGGCCTGCCGCGCAATTCCATCGTAGTCCACGTCTAGGACACCCGCCTCGAACGTGTCCTCGGACGGCTGGTTGAGACTGAGGATCCGTACGCCACGCTCACTCGCCTGATTTCGCGCCTTCGTGTGGGTGAGCGAAAAGCTCACCGGCATGATCGCCGCATCAACCGAAGCCAGCGCCGCCGCGACGGCCTGCGGAGGCTCCTCCGCCGCCTTGGTTCTCGGCTTCATCACAAGGAGCACGGGCTCGGCTCCCGTCTCGCGGACCGCGTCCACGACCAGATCGGCCAGGTGCCGCGTGTTGTCATCGACTAGGACCGCCACTTCTTCGCCCGGCTTCAGGCGCAGCGCCCTGCTTGTCAGGGCGAGTGCGGACTTCATCGCAAGCGCTCGATCCATCTCAGCCAATCCTCCCACGATGCACGATTGTGATCACAGTCTTGCTACGCCGTCCTTAGAGCAGTCCCGCCTCGGTTAGGTAGGCTTTGACCTGCTGCTTCAACGCCGGTGAGACATCGGTCAGCGGCGGACGGGGCAGGCCGGCCGGCATGCCGAGTTCCCGCATAGCCGCCTTGACGGCCGAATGATATTTGCGGTCGCCGCGAAGGACGTGGAGCAGGCCGAACAGTTTCACGTTCCAGCGGCGCGCCTCGGGGAGATCGCCGCGCTGGAACGCGTCGTAGATGTTGAGCGTCAACTTCGGCACGAAGTTGGACGGCGTGAGAATGCCGCCCGTCACCCCGAGCGCCAGACTGGCAAGAAACAGATCCGCCTCCCCGGCCAGCACCGCGAAACCGTCGTGCGCGCCGTTGATGACGTCCGTCGTGGCCTCGAGGTTTTTGCCGCTCTCTTTCATCGCGACGATGTTCGGGACGGCGGAGAGCCGGATCATCGTCTGCGGCTCGATCACCGTGCCGGTGCGGCCCGGCTGGTTGTACACCACCACACCGATCGAGACGGCCGACGCCGCGTCGCGCGCGTAGGACTCGATCTCGTCCTGTGTCGGGCCGACGACGAGCGGCGGCGCCAGCATCACGGCGTCCGCGCCGGCCTGTTCCAGGCCCCGCGCGAGGGCCAGCATCTGATTCCGGTTGAGATGGCCGGTGTAGGCGATCACCGGCACCCGGCCGCCGACCGCCGCGACGGCACGCCGCGCGATCTCGAGGCGCTCGTCATCCGAGAGGCTCGCGTACTCACCGGCCGTCGCGCCGATCAACAGCCCATGCACGCCCTGGCTCACCAGCCAGTCGACGTGCCGGTGCAGGGCCTCGTAGTTCACCGAGAAATCCTCGGCGAACGGCGTGACGACCGATACGATCAGTCCTCGAAGCTGCGGGCGTTTCATTGACGGGCCTCCCGTCGACTGTGATGACGGCCGGGCCGGCGCGACTTCGATCCGGCGCGATGCGCCCGGCGTGTGGACCTCGCCGCACGATCGACGCGCGGCGCGAGCGATGCGTAGTCGAGAATGCGCCGGCTCGCGAGTTCGCATTCGTACGCGAACACCGTCGGCGCGCCTCCGGTCTGAACGAAGATGAGCGGCCGATCCGCCGCGTGCCGGCGCCCCCGGCGCAGCTGCGCCGCCATCGCGTGACCGCCGTAGACCGGATCGAGATAGACGCCCTCTTGGGCCGCGACGAACCGAATGGCCGCCACCGTCTCACGGCCGACCTCGCCGTAGACGCCGGGCCCGTCACCGAGGAACGACACGGCGTCGCTCCCCGCCATCACCTCGACGCCCAGGAGGGCAGACGCCTCGGTGATGAACTCGCGAACCTGTGCCTTCGCGCCAGCGCCCCGGCCGCGCGGCGGGACGCCGTGCACGCGACACCGGCTGCCGCCGGCGATCGCACCCAGCAGCAGGCCCGCGTACGTGGGGCCGCCCGACCCGACCACGATGTCGGCTTCGCGGATATCCAAGGCCTGGAGTTGCCGGTCGAGCTCCACGAAGCCGTCCGCATAGGCGACGACGCTCAGGATCCGGCTCTCGCGTGTCTGCGTCATCACCCGCGGCCGGCGACCCGTCCGTTCGAGGCGAACGGCGAGCCGTTGACACTGCGCGAGGACGCCGTCGTAGCTGCTGACCCGGGTGAACCGGACCTGGGCACCTGCGAGGTCGAGCAGCAGCAGATTGCCCTGCGGCTCGTAGCCCTTCGTCACGTCGAGGATCACATGGGTCGGGATGCCGAGCGCCGCGCCTGCCGCGGCGACCTGCGCCGGATGATTGGACTGCACGTAGCCGCCCGCGACAAACGTATCCGCGCCTTGCGCCAGCGCCTCGCCCGCCGTGAACTGAAGAATCCGGATCTTGCTGCCGCCCATCGCGAGCCCGGCGAGATCGTCGCGCTTGAAGTACACCGGACGGCCGAAGTGATGCGACAGCCGCCGCATGGGCTGCAGCGGGGTCGGAAAGATCCCAATCGGGGCACGGGGCCGGCGCGCAAGCGCGCCGGCCAGCGCCCTCAAGGTGCCTTCCTGTGTGGTCTGCACGACGCTCCCTTCTCGCCGGGCAACCGCCGCGGCGTCCCGCCGCCGCAGGCTACGTCCGCCGCAACCGCGGGTCGATCAAATCCCGCACACCGTCGCCGATGATGTTGAAGGACAGGACCAGCGTCAGCAGGGCGAGACCCGGAAAGGTCCCGATCCACCACTGGCTGAGGTAGTTCCGGCCGGTCGCGATCATCAAGCCCCACTCCGGCGTCTGCGGCGGCGGCCCTAGTCCAAGGAAACTCAGCGAGGCGAACGCGAGAATCGCTTGTCCGACGTCGAGTGTGCCGACGACGATGATCGGCGCGATGACGTTTGGCAGCACGTGACGCATCAGCGCACGCACCTGCGACGCGCCCAGCGCGCGCGCCGCCTCGACGTACTCGCGTTCCCGCACCGAGAGCACGAGGCTGCGGACGAGACGCGCGTAAAACGGCCACCAGGCGACCATGATCGCGATCACCGCATCGCGGATGCCGGGGCCGAGCGCCGCCGTGATGATCATCGCCATGATCACGGTCGGAAACGCGAGCATGATGTCCGTGGCTCGCATCAGCGCCTCGTCCGTGAGCCCGCCCCGGAACCCCGCGATGCTGCCGATTGCAGTCCCGAGCACTACGGCGAGCGCGACGGACATGATGCCGACCGGCATCGAGATTCTCGCGCCGTAGAGAATCCGGCTCAGCATGTCGCGCCCGACGACGTCGGTGCCGAGCCAATGGGCCGGGCTCGGCGGGGCGAGGGTGTTGCCGATGTTTTGCGCCAGCGGTGGATACGGCGCGAGGAGCGGGGCGGTCGCCGCCACGACCGCCCAGCCGATCGCGATCGCCAGCGCCAGGATCGACAACGGCGACCTCGTCAGCGGCGCCGGCACGAACCACACCCACGTCATCCGACTCGGACGCGCGGGTCGATCGCGGCGTACGTCAGATCGACGAGCAGACTGATCGTCAGGTACGTGGCGGCGATCAGCATACCAACACCCATGATCGCGGGGAAATCCAGCGACGATGCCGCCTGAAACGCGTACTGCCCGAGCCCGGGCCACGAGAACACGGTCTCGGTCACGACGGCGCCGGCCAGCAGATTGCCGAAGTTGAGGCCCATCAGCGTGAGGACCGGGATGAACGCGTTGCGCACGGCGTGCCGCACGATGACGGCCGGCCGGGGCAGGCCCTTGGCTCTCGCGGTGCGCACGTAGTCCTCGTTCAACACGTCGAGCATCGTCGCGCGCATCAGCCGCGTGATCGAGCCGATGCTGTAGAACGACAGCACAAGTGCCGGCAGCACGAGGTGTTTCAACGCGTCGAGCGCCGTGGGGAGGTCGCCCCGCAGCAGCGCGTCGGTGACGAAGAGGCCGGTGATCGGCCGGGGTGAAGACACATCTCCGGCCAACCGTCCGGGCGCGGGCGCCCACCCCAACTGCGCGTAGAACACAATGATGGCGACGAGGCCCAGCCAAAAGACCGGCATGGAGACGCCGAGCAGCGACACGATTCGCGCCGCCTCGTCCACGGGTCCACGCCGGTGCACCGCCGCGAGAATGCCGAGCGGGAGCCCGACGGCCACGGCGATCGCCATGGCCGTGACCGCCAGCTCCACGGTCGCCGGGAACCGCTCACGCAGGTCTACCTCGACGGGCCTCCGCGTGGCGATCGACATCCCCATGTCGCCGTGCGCGAGCTTCCAGAGGTAGATCGCGTACTGCTGCGGCAGCGGCCGGTCGAGTCCCCATTCGTGCTTGAAGGCCGCCACGATCTCGGGATCCCCGGCCGCCCGCGGACCGATGAAGGCGGCGGTCGGGTCCGCGGGCACCAGATGCGAGAGCACAAAACTGAGCAGCGAGACACCCGCCAGCAGCAGCGGCAGCAGCAGCACGCGCCGCGCGAGATACGCCGCGAGTCTCACAACGGCGCCTCATACCCCGGCGACGGGCGACGCCCGCCGCCGTTAGCCCTGCTTGTTGATCGCGTAAAGGTCGAGCTCCCACATCGTATTGTACGTCGCGCCCCGCACGTTGCCGCGGTACGCGTACGGCACCGCGGGGACGAAGAGCGGGACAAACGGACTCGAGTCCGCGAACAACCGGTCCACCTTCTGATACAGCGCCACGCGCTTGCGGTCGTCGGTCTCGGTCTCCGCCTCGTGCCCGAGCCTCGTGATCTCTTGGGCGGCCGGACTGGAATCCGGAGTCCAGCGTGCGCGCGCGCCGACCAGCCGCCCGGGCAGAAAGACGAGATAGTCGTCCTGATCCGCGTAATCCGCGGCCCACGAGTAGAGCATGAACTGCGCCTTCCCGGAGCGGGCGAGCTGCTTCGCCGTGACGATCGGCGACCCGTCCAGGTCCATCTTGATTCCGACCTCCGCCAGATCGGACTGAATCTTCTGAATGATGGGGTCGATCTGCACGCCGTACCGGACCCACCCGCTCGGGTACGAGAACTTGCCGTGCACGTCGGTCATCCCGCCTTCCTTGAGGAGCGCGCGCGCCTTGTTCTGATCGGTCTTGACGGCAGCGCTCGCCGGCAGTGCCCCGGGGAAGCTCGGCGACAAGAGGCCGGCCAGCCGGATGGCGCCGGCGCCGGCCAGCTTCAAGATTCCGTTGTAGTCGAGGGCGTAGCGCACGGCCTGCTGGACCTTGGGGTTGGCGAAGGGACCGCCGAGCGTGGGATCCATGTTCATCGCGATCCAGAACGTCGTCGCGGACGGACTGGTCTTGACCACGACGTTCGGGCGGCCTCGCAGCGCGGCGGCCTGGGGGTGCCCCAGCGTATCCGCCACGTCGATGTCACCGCGCTCGATCTGCAGCTGCTGGCTGGCCGGCTCCTGAATGTTGCGCAGGCGAATACGCGCCAGCGTTGGCGTGCCGCGCCAGTAGTTCGTGTTCCGCACGAGGACCAGTTCGTTGCTGGGACTGTAGCTCTGGAGGATGAACGGCCCGGTGCCCGGAGACTGCTGGTTCAGGAACTGCTCCGCGTGGTCGAGCGTCTTGGCGTCGGGGCTCGCGTTGCCGCCGCGCTCGGCCACCGTCTTGCTGTCCAGCACGCCGAGGCTCGGGTGGGCCAGGATCGGAATCAAGGACGGCTGCGGCGCCTTCAGTTGAATGATCAGCGTCTGCGGATCGCGGACGGCGATGGCGTCGACACCGTCCATCAGGAACGCGGCGATGCCTTTGACGTTCTTGACGCGATCGAAGGACCACTTGACGTCGTCGGCGCTGAGCTCCCGCCCCGTCGCGAACTTTGCGCCGCGCCGGATGGCAAACGTGTAGGTTTTCCCGTCGCGCGAGATGTGCCACGACGACGCGAGCAGCGGCTTTGGAGTCTTGAGATCCTCGCCGGCAAACGTCACGAGTGTGTCGTACGTCGCAAGATGCACCATGCAGCTCGTGAGATCCAGCGTCCGTGCCGGATCCAGCGTCGTGATATCGAAGCCCTCGCCGACGACGAGCGTCCCGCCTTCCGCGGCCGCTCCCTCCGCCGCCAGCAGGTTCCGGAACCCGCCCAAGGCCGACAGGCCGGCGGCCCCGGCCGCCCCCTGAAGCAGCTCACGCCGACCGATGCGTCCCAGTCCAGCCATTCCCACTCACCCCCCGGACCCCTCGGGTCCCGCTCAACCGTCCCGGTCGAGCCGATATCAGGTCACGCCCTCCGCTTCCGCGTAGCCGAGCTGCTGGGAAATCTGCCGGGCCGAGGCGAGAAGGTGGGGCCCGATCCGGGCCCTCGCCTCGGCGTGAAAACGCTGCAGCGGCCCAGTCACCGTCAGCACGGCGACGACGACGCCCGCGTGATCGAAGAGCGGTGAGGCGACGCCGGCGACGTTCGGCACCTCTTCCTGGATGCCGACCGCGTACCCGCGGGCGCGCGTTCGCCTGAGCTCACCCTCGAGCGCCGTTCGGATGACGATCGTCCCCGACGCCATGCGCCGCAGCGGCGTCCGGTCGAGCATCCGTCGGATGCGGCCGGCCGGCATGAACGCGAGCGCGGCTTTGCCCGTCGCACCGTATACGATGCCGTGCCGCACGCCGAGCGGCACGGTGCGCTTGATCTGATGCGGACTCTCCAATTGAAAGACGCTGATTCGGTGCTCGCCGTCGATCATGCTGAGAAACACCGTCTCCTTGCTGACGTCCCGCAGGCGGATCATTTGCGGGAGCGCCAGCGCGCGCAGCTGCTGGAACCCCGGTACGGCAAACACCCAACGCAGCACGGCCGGCGTGATGAAGTACTCCTCGGTCCCCACGTCCCGGCCCATCAGCCCATGGCCGACGAACGCCTGAAGGATCCGGAAGACGACCGCCTTGTCGAGCCCGACGTCCTCGGCGATCGCGGTGAGGCTCTGCCGGGGACGGGCGTCGGAGAACGTCTCGAGCACGCGCAGCGCGCGGTTCAGCGCGACGAGCTCGTGCGAACGCGCCGGCCGTGGCGCCGTGCCCGCGCCGGCGCGGGGTCGCCGACTCAACGCGCAAGCACCTGGGTGTTCACGATGTACCGCGGCTTCTCGCCCCGCAGAAACAGGGCGATCTCTTCCGCCGCGACCCGCGCGACGTTCTCGAGGCTCTCCACGGTCGACCCGCCGATGTGGGGCGACGTAATGAGGTTGGGCTGGTCGAGCACGCGAGGCCGTGACGTGGGCGGCTCCACCGCGAAGACGTCCAGCGCCGCGCCGGCGACATGCCCGCTCGCCAGGCCGTCGGCGAGCGCGTCCTCGTCGATCACGCCGCCGCGTGACGTATTGAGCACGTACACGCCCGGTTTCGTGAGGCGGAGCGTCCGCGCGTCCAGCATGTTCTTGGTTTCTCCGGACAGGGGCACGTGGAAGCTGATGACGTCCGCCTGCCGCAGCAGCTCTTCATACTCGACGCGCGGCACACCGGCCGGGACGGCCACCTCATCGACATAGGGATCGCACGTGATCACGCGGGCGCCGAACGCGAGCGCCAGCCGGGCGACCCGCCCACCCACATTGCCGATGCCGACAAGGCCCAGCACCCGACCGCGCAGTTCCCGGCCGACAAACCGCTCCTCGCGCCAGCCGCGCTTTTCGCGCACGTGCCGGTCCCCCTCCGGGATCCGGCGCAGCAGCGCCACGATGAACCCGATGACCAACTCGGCGACGGAGTCGGCGTTGGCGCCCGGGGCATTGACCACGAGGACGCCGAGCTCTGTCGCGGCGTCGAGATCCACCTGGTCGAACCCGGCGCCGTGCACGGCGATGACCCTGAGCCGCGGCAGCGCGCGGAGGAAGTCCCGTGTGAAGATGCCGGACCGGCAGAGAATACCGTCGACGCCGGCCAGTTGATCCGCGTAGCGGGCGATCTCGGCCGGCGACAGCGCGCGGCGGGGAATCGGCAACTCGAACGCCTCCGCGACTCCCTCGAGCGCGGCGCGCACCGGGGCCATCGCGACGGGGTATCCGTCGGCCACGGCCACCGCGATTCGATGCTTCGCCAACACGACACCTCCGCCGGGGTCTGCAATGGCGATGTTTCCGCAACGCCGTTGCGCATCCCTGTCCGGCAGGGTCGCCCGCCGGCGCCGTGCGGGCTCACTCCGCGGTCGTCAAGTCACCGATCATATAGCCGAAGTCACCCGGATTGATACGGCACGGCGTGGGCCGGACGAGCACCGTAATGCTGCGTTCGAACGGCGCGCGGAGAACCTCCAACTCCTCGAACGAGTACGGGCTCAGGGTGCGGGCCAGGACGGCGTCCTTGGACAGTTCCGTATGGAGCGTCGTGGCTTCGGGCAGCAGGAAGCCGCCGGCGCGCGGACGGACCGTCACAAGATTTGTCAGCACGATCTGGGAGCGCTCGACCGTGGGCTCCCCGGGCAGGATCCCGATCTTCCGCATCACGTTGAGCAGACCGGCAACGCCGCGCTCAACATATCCCGACTGGTCGACGGCCCCGCCGCCCAACTCAACCGTGACGGTGGGAACCCCCCGCGCCACGGTATAGGATGCCGCGGACCCCTCGTAGCCGTACCCCGCTGGGGGCTTGAACAATACGCGCGACCCAAACGCCCGCGACAGGTCCTCGTTGTTTGACAGGTAGACATAGTCCACCGTCGCGTACGCGCCGCCGGCGTGCAGGTCGACGTGATATTCGACCTTGCTGAGAAAGTTCGCGACGAGTACTCCGGCCAACTGATGTGTGAGGAACCCTTCCCCGCCGCCGGGGAACACACGGTTGAGGTTCTGCATGTCCAGCGGCGTGTGCCGGGTGATGGCTTCGTAATGGAGAGCCAAGCCGATGTGACGGCGCAGTTCAAGGACCCGCCGCCGAGCTACTACGCCCCGCTGACCCTGCTCGGGATGCTCGCCGCGCGGACATCGCGGGTGCGGCTCACCACCGGCGTGCTCGTCTTCCCGTACCACGATCCCCTGATCCTGGCCCGGGAGATCGCAACGCTCGACGTGCTCTCCGGCGGCCGTGTGACGCTCGGTACGGGGCTGGGCGGCGCTGTGGACAACTATCGCCGGACACGCAAGCTGCACGGGCCGCCCAACCGTGCGGCGATCATGGAAGAGTCGGTGCTGGCGATGCGCCTTCTGTGGGAAGAGCGCCGGGCGACGTTCGTCGGAGAGTACTTCGAGTTTCACGACGTCGAGTCGTTTCCGAAGCCGCTGCAGAGACCGCTGCCGATCGTCATGGCGGGGGGCGCCGACGCCGTCGTCGAGCGCATCGGCCGGCAGGCGAACGGCTGGATCGACACGTTCTTGCTGCCGGACGCGATGCGGGCGCATATCGATCGGTTGCATGCCTCGGCGCGGGAGGCCGGCCGCGCCGGGGAGCGATTTGAGATCATGCGGAGTTTCTTCTGTTCGATTGCGGAGACGGACGAAGCCGCGCAGCGTCAACGGCAGGAGGCGGTGCCGGGGGGACGCCCGGCGGGACGGCCAAACGACGGCGAGCGGGAGTTCCTGCTGGTCGGCTCACCGGACACGATCGTGCGCCAGCTGCGGCGCTACGACGGTGTGGGGATCACCGAATTCAACGTTGCCTTTTACCACCGCGACGTGGCGACGGCGCTCACCCAAATCCAGCTGTTCGCGGAAGAAGTAATGCCCGCGATTCGGACAGCGGGGAGCGGACACGATAGCAGAGCTTAAGGGTTTCACCCCTGGCGCCGCGAGGCGGGGACATCGAGCCGCTGTGATCGAACGTCTTCTCGCCTCTCCGCACACTTTTCAGCACATCGCCGTCACGGCACCTGCCGGCTGATCCTGATGAGCAGCGGGCTGAGTTTGAAGCCGTTGACGGGGATCTGATCCTGCGCGCAAGCGGCCACAGCGCCGATCAGGTCGGCCGACGTCTGCAGGACAATCCGGTCGCCCGGCTTCGAAAGCGGAGGTTGCGCAATGAAATTGCCATCCGAGTCGACCCGGGTGTTTTGGAAAATATTGAACGGCTCGGGCATTCCCCACCGGTCGATGCCGTACGCAGCCAGCGCTCCGGTCAGATTATCGAGACAGTTGCGGTGCCCTTTCATGCCGAAGACCAGTTCGTACCGCGCGGCATCGCAGGCCGGCCGGAGCATGTCGTGGCGCCCCACGTCGTCGTGCACGATGGTAAGCAGCGGCCGCCTCAAATTCGAAAACAGCCGGTCGTCTCCGCGGAGATAGATACGATTCAACATCGAGCGGGTGTAGGCGGGCGATAACTCTTCCGTGTGGTCCAACGCGTTGAGGGCGACGAAATCCCCGACTTGCTGGCCTTCGACGTCCACGATCGTGATGTAATCGCCCGCCTTGGCTTCAAACGCCCTGGCGGACGCGGCGGGCACGAAGATCTCCTGCCCGGAGGCCGCGTTCGAAGACTTTGACACGACGCTACTCCCACCAACGCTGCTTGGTGGTAGTCAGGACTTCACATCCCGTTTGCGTCACGAGCACGTCGTCTTCATAGGAGGCGGCGCCCACTCCGCTCCGTCCCACCGCGCGCTCGACCGCGAGCACCATGTTGGGCTGAAGCACCGTCCCATCGTCCGGCGTCAACCACGGCAACTCCCACCACATCCCGAGTCCGTGCCCCATGGAGGGGAAGGTCATGTTGAGCGCCGCTTCTCCGGCCCGATCGAACTCCTCCTTCGTGGACGTAATCCGGAACCCGCGCTCCTCAAGACACCGGAACCCCGCGCGCGCGACGTCGCCGGCTGTGGCTCCCGGCCGGACGGCGGCGATACCGGCCTCGACGGAGGCGATCGCCGTCTCGAGCAGCACCTTCTGTTCGCGCGTCGCCCGCCGTCCGACCACGGTGGAGCGTCCCATGTCGTAGTAGTAGCCTTCGAACGCGCCGTACATGTCGACGTGGAAGAGGTCGCCGGTTTCAAACCGGCGGCGGTGGTCCCACGATGGGAGCCGTCCGTACGCATAGTGATGGGAGTGCTCGCCGGAGGCGACCGGGTGGTCGTACATGACGCCCCCTTCACGCGTCAGGACGTACAGCGCTTCCGCCATCGCGTCCGCCTCGGTTCGGCCGGGCTGGACCGCTTCCATCAGTGTGGCGCAGACTTTTGAGCCGATCTCGCACGCCTTCCTAATGATCGCGATCTCATACGGGCTCTTCACCAGGCGGATCCGCTCGAACAGGGATTCCGCCGGGACCCATTCGACGTCGGGCAGGGCCTGGAGCAGATCCTGATAGGCCCCGGCGAGCATGTAATCGCGCGCGACAAGACCGATCCGGCCGGAATGCAATTGCATCTGCTCCATGACCTCGGCGGTGAGCCGCGGGACGTTGATGCCGACGCGGACGTCGTCGACCGCGATCAAGTCCGCCCGGTAGTCCGGAATATCGCTGATGAGGGTGGCCGGCCCCTCGACCGGCACCACGAGCGCGGCGTGGCCGCGGCCGGCCCAATGGGGGGGCCGGTCGGCGATCTGAGGGAATTGCGTATAATGGTTGGAGAGATAGAGCACGGGACCGTAAAGATCGACCGTGCCCCCGCCTTTGGACCAAAGGACCACGGCCCTCAAGTTGTTGGCAAGGGCGAGCGACGCGAGCCGCCGCCTGCGTTCCTGAAATTCCGCCTTGGGAATCGCAAAGTCGCATTCCATGAACGTCTCCCTACGCGTGCCGTTTCGCGCGGATTAAGAATCCCACCGGCAGTTTCCAATCGTAGTTAATCTTAGCGGTGCGCAGCACGTGGAAGGTCACCACACTCCGGATGCCGCGGATCTTCGAGAGCGGGGCCGTCAGGAACGCGAAGAGTTCATCGTCCGATCGAAACAGCACTTCGACGATCATGTCGTACAGACCGGTCGTATAGCTGACGTACACGACTTCGGGCCGCCGGGCGAGCGCAGTGCCGACCTCAAGCAGTTTACCGCGTTCTGTCGAGATGCCGATGATGGCGTTCGTGAGGTAGCCGGTCTTTGACGGATTCAGGACGGCCGCGATCTTGATGATGTTGCTCGAGATGAGACGATCGACGCGCCGGCGCACCGTGCCTTCGGTCACGCCGATCGCGCGCGCCATCTCGATGTTTGAGGCGCGTCCGTTCTCCTGGAGCAGGTTGATGATCTGAAGGTCCGTCGCGTCTAGGTCGTCGAGCGTCATCGGCGGGCGCCCGTTGACGGCGGCTTTCGCGTGCGCGGGGCAGTCGGCGGCCGGCGTAAGCGAGGCGGTTGATCGGCGGTGGCTCGGCATCGTCACGCCGAATTGTAGTGCGGAATACGAATTTCGTCAATCACGGCGTCTTCTGCGGCGGATTTCGGAAGGACCTGGTGCGACCGGCGCGAATAACGTCCAGATGTCGCGGACCAGCGCTCCTAGTCGGATTCGGATCGCTCTCGCCCAGCTGGACGCGGCGCTCGGCGACAAGGCCGCCAACGTCTCGTCGGCCGCCCGCGCGATGCGCGCGGCGGCCGACCAGCAGGCGGAGCTCGTCATGTTCCCGGAGCTGTTTCTGACCGGTTACTTCACAAGGGACCGCACGGCGGGGCTGGCCGAGTCTCTGGACGGGCCGTCGCTGGGGGCCATCCGCGCCTACGCCCGGGATTACCGGGTGATGGCGCTCGTCGGGTTCGCAGAACGCGACCCCGGCTCGGGCCGGCTGTACGACTCCGTCTGTCTCGTCTCACGCGACGGCGGCGTCATCGGACACTATCGGAAAACACATCTCTACGGGGATGAGCCGCGGTACTTCGCCGCCGGCGAGGCGTGCGAGGCCGTCGGTCTCGATGCGTGCCGGGTCGGCCTGATGATCTGTTTTGACGTTGAATTTCCCGAGGTCGCCCGGATACTGGCGCTCCAGGGAGCCCGGCTGCTGCTCGTGTCCTCGGCCAACATGACGCCTTTCGAGACGCATCAAGACGTGTACCTGCGCGCCCGCGCGCTTGAAAACCACGCGTTCTGTGCGCTCGTCAATCGGGTGGGCACGGAAGAGAACGCGCGTTTTTTTTGGACGGAGCGCGGTCTGCGACCCGTTCGGCCGGCTCGTCTGTCAGGCGGGCGACCGGGAGGAGCTCGTAGTCGCGGACGTCGATCTGTCCCAGACGGCCGCCGCGCAGGCGCCGCTCCAGTACCTGACGAACCGGCGGCCCGGCCTGTACGGCGCGATCATTCAGGATACTGCCATCCATTCTCAGTAATCGAACGGAGGGATCGTCGATGGAAAAGAACACGGCCACCACTCCGATGAGGCGCCTTACGAGATACACCCGCCGCGGGTTCGTCACGCGGACGCTGCAGGTGGGCGCCGCCGCTACCGTGCTGCCGGCGCTGCTTCAAGATCGGGCGAGCGCGCAGGCGCGGCGCGGCGGTACGGTCGTGGTTGCGATCGACACCGACCCGCCGACCATCAACCCCACCATTACGACCGGTGCCACCGACCAGGTCGTGGGCTCGGCCATCTACAGCAGTTTGGTGTGGATCGATACGAAGTATGAGCCGCATCCATATCTCGCCGAGTCATACACCGTTGCACCGAACGGCCTCGTGTACACATTCCGCCTCCGCCGGTCGGTCAAGTGGCATGACGGGCATCCGCTGACGGCGGATGATGTGAAGTTCACCATTCAGGAGGTCCTGGCGAAGTACCATCCGATCTCCAAAGCCGTCTTGACCAACTTCGTGAGTGCTGTCGAGACGCCGGATCCATTCACGGTTGTCGTCCGCCTCTCGAAGCCGTACGGTCCGTTTCTCAACATGATGACGAACTTCACCGGCACGATACTGCCCAAGCATATCTACGAGGGCAGTGATATCGTGAACCATCCGGCGAATCTGCGTCCGGTGGGTACCGGGCCGTTCCGTTTCAAGGAGTGGAACCGCGGCGACCGGCTCATCCTCGAGCGGAACGCGCAGTACTTTGTCCCCAACCAGCCGTATCTCGACAGGGTCGTGTTCAAAATCATTCCCGACGTGAACGCCCGGACGGTCGCGCTCAGGGCCGGCGAAGTGGACTATATCTGGGACTACTTCTGGAGCAAGGACCAGTATCCGAAACTTTCCAAAGATCCCAATCTGCAGTTCAATAAGAACGCCGACTATCCGAACCTGGATCTGCTGATCTTCAACGTCCGCAAGAAGCCGCTGTCCGAGCCGGACGTGCGCAAGGCGATCGCCCACGCCTTTGACCGCCGGCTGCTGCTCGAGCGGGTCTGGTACGGCCTCGGCCAGCCCGGACACAGTCCCATCCCGAGCGCGTTCGGGTGGGCGTACAACAAAGACGTCGACTACCAAAAGATGTACGCGTACAACCCCGCGACGGCGAGTTCGCTGCTCGACCGCGCCGGCTTCCCCAAGGGCGCGAATGGCGTGCGCTTTTCCGTGCGGCTGATCTTCGACAGCCGGCGGCCGGATTGGACGTCCGCGGCCGATTTGATCAAGGAACAGCTCGGCAACGTCGGGATCAACGTGCAACTCGAAGGCTCGGAGCGCGCCGTCGTGATCGATCGCGTCTTCATCAAGTCGGACTTTGACATGACGCTGCAAACGTACGCGACGCAGGGCGACCCCGCGATCGGGATCGAGCGCGCCTACATCTGCTCGGCCGTCCGGCCGGCGCCCTTTGTCAACGCGTCCGGCTACTGCAATCCGGGCCTCGACAGCCTGTTTGCCGAGGCGGCGGGTATGAGCACCCACCAGCAGCGGGCGGTGCCGTATGGGAAGCTGCAGACGATGCTGGCGGCAGAAATTCCCACGCTCGTTATCCGCGAGGCGCCCAGCGTGGACGTGGCGCGGAAGGACGTCAAGGGACTGTGGCAGGACGTGCAGGGATGGTCGTTCTGGGGTCCGATCTGGACGACTAGGTAACCCGGCCGACCCTCGAGCGCGGCATGGCGTCGTCAGGCGTGTGGGCGCTGTTTCGGCACGTCGCCGGACGGGCGGGGCAGATTATCCCGCTGCTCGTCGGCGTGCTCGTCGTCAATTTCTTAATCATTCACGCCGCGCCCGGCGACCCCGTCTACGCGCTGGTCGGCAACTATCCAGTGCCCGACAGTTACTACAAGCAAATGCGGCACGACTTCGGGCTCGACAAACCGCTCCCGGTGCAGCTGTTGATTTACCTCGAGCGGGTCGCCCACGGCGATCTCGGCTATTCATTCGCGCAGCGTCAACCGGTCCTCGACGTCATTCTCCACCGGCTCGGCCCGACCGTGCTGCTGGTCGGCACGGCGTGGGCGGTCGCGGGCGTGGTCGGCATCGCCATGGGGATCGCCTCGTCGCTCTCGCCGTATTCCGTCAGAGATCATCTTCTGACGGGATTCACCGTCTTCGGCTACTCCCTGCCCGTCTTCTGGCTGGGTCAAATCCTCATCTTGTTGTTCGCTATCGGCCTGGGGTGGCTGCCCGCGCAGGGGATGAGCTCTCCGCGCGAGGAGTATGGCGGCGTCCGCCACTACATCGATGTCGCCCGGCATCTCGTCTTGCCTGCCGTCGCGCTGTCGCTGCAGTTCCTCGCCATCAACGCACGGCTCACCCGCAACAGCATGCTCGACGTGTTGAAGAAAGAGTTCATCACGACGGGCCGCAGCAAGGGGCTGCCGGAGTCTCGAATCATCGTCCGCCATGCCCTGCAGAACGCGCTGCTGCCGGTTGTCACGATCATGGGCTTCAACCTCGGGTTCCTGTTCACGGGGTCGTCGCTCGTCGAAACCGTGTTCGGCTGGCCGGGCATCGGCCGGCTACTGTTTGACTCCGTCTCCACCCGCGATTACCCCGTGCTCCTCGGGATCTTCTTTGGTTCCACCGTCATGGTCTTTCTGGCCAATTTTCTCACCGACACCGCGTACGCGTTCCTGGATCCGCGCGTGCGATACCAATAGGCCGCCCCGCCGTGGCACAGTCGCTCACGAAAAACCCGGGCCCGGGGATCTCACTGGGCCGCAGCACCGCCCGGGCATCGCGCCTGCGCACGATGTGGCGCCGGCTGACCCGAAGAACGTCCGGGCTGCTCGGCGTCGGGCTCGTGCTGTTGTTTGCCGCGGTCGCGGCCATCGGTCCGGCGGTCGCGCCGCACAGCCCCTATGCGCCGATCGCGCAGCCCTTTGTCCATCCAGGGGCCGGGTACCCGTTCGGCTCGGACAACCTCGGCCGCGACGTGCTGAGCCGGGCAATTTACGGCACGCGCGTCTCGCTCGTCGTGGGCCTCGCCGCCGTCTTCACGTCCACGTCGATCGGCATCCTGCTCGGGTCGATCTCGGGTTACTACGGCGGCGCCGCGGACGCGGTGCTGATGCGGCTGACCGAATTCTTTCAAGTCCTGCCGCGGTTCTTCTTGGCGCTGGTGATCGTGGCGATCACCGGGCCCGGGATCGGCAAGATCGTGTTCGTCATCGCCATTCTCAGTTGGCCGCCCATGGCCCGGCTGGTACGCGGACAGTTCACCTCGCTGAGCCGGCTCGAGTTCGTCGAGGCCGCGCGGGCGCTCGGGTATCCGACGTCCCGCATCATCTTCAAGCAAATCCTGCCGAACGCGGTGCCGCCCGCGGTCGTGATGGGATCGCTCGATGTGGGGCAGGCGATCTTGCTCGAGGCGGGGTTGAGCTTTTTCGGCCTCGGCGATCCCAATTTGATCAGCTGGGGCACGATGCTCAACATCGCGCAAGGGTTCCTGCAGACCGCGTGGTGGATGGGCGTCTTTCCCGGCGCCGCGATCTTCCTCGTCGTGCTGGGCTTCAACCTGTTTGGAGACTTCCTGAACGACCTCATGAATCCGCGCTCCGCGCGCTGAGAGAAGGGGGAACACGATGCAGCCCGAGCCGTTTACCACCGCCAGACTGGGGAAGCCGCCCTCGGAGCGATTCGTCGAGCACGCGCTCCGCGCGCAGCTCAATTATGCGCGCCACAATTTCTACGAATACTGCGCGGTCGACAAGGCGCACACCGTCATGTTAATCGAGCGGGATATCGTGACCAAGGCGCAGGGGGGCAATATCCTGGCGCTGCTGACCGAGATCGAACAGCTGGGGCCCGATCGCTTTCCGATGGATCCGAAGTTCGACTCGTTTCTGCTGCAGGTCGAGCGCTATATGATCGAGCGCATCGGCGAAGACACCGCCGGCCGCATGCACACCGGCCGAAGCCGGATCGACCATGACGCAGCCGTGGAGCGGCTGCACGCACGGAACCGCCTGCTCGTGGTGATCCGGTATATGCTGGATTTGCAGGACACGATTCTCTCGCTCGCATCGAACCACGCCGGGACGATCATGCCGGGGTACACGCATCTCCAGCACGCGCAGCCCTGGACGTTCGGCCACTACCTGTTGCGGTTCGCCGACGTCTTCGCGCGGGATCTTGCGCGGCTGGAAGGCACGTTCGCCCGCACCAACCTGAGTTCGCTCGGCGGCGCGGCGCTGGCCGGCACGTCGTGGCCGCTCGACAGGGAGCGGACCGCTCAGTTACTCGGCCACGACGGCATCGTGCCGAACGCCCACGATGCCGGCTGTTTCTCGCCGGATTTCTCGCTCGAAAACGCCGCGGTGCTGTCGATCTACGTGAACAACCTCGGACGGCTGGCCGGCGATCTGTACGTCTGGCACACCTGGGAGTTTGGGTTTGTGGAGTTGAGCGACGACTACTGCGGCACGAGCAGCATCATGCCGCAGAAGAAGAACGCCGATTCCCTCGAGATGGTGCGCGGCTGGGCCGGGCAGGCCATCGGTTGGCTGCCGTGCGCGCTCGGCACGCTGAAGGCGGCCACGTCCACCGACTGCGACAACGATTTTGTCGGCGACATCATGCACCAGGCCTCCGACGTGGCCTGGCGCGCCACCGACTTGATGAATGGAGCGTTGGAGACGATGACGGTCCATGCCGGCCGGATGCGGGAGCGGGCCGGCGCCAACTGGAGCACCGCCAATAATCTGGCAGACACACTGGTCCGCCAGTGCGATCTGTCGTTCCGCACGGCGCATCACGTGGTCGGAAGACTGGTGCGCCTGGCCGTCAGCGAAGGGATTCCGCCCCAGGAGGTCGGCGCGGCGCTGCTCGACCGGGCGGCGATGGAGACGATCAACAGGCGGCTCGGCGTGTCGCAGAAACTGATCGCCGACGCGCTCGATCCGGCCCAGTTCGTGCGGAGCCGGCGGACGAAGGGCAGCGTCCACCCCCAAGAGGTCGAGGCTCTCCTCCGGGCCGGCCGCGAGAAGCTCGCGTCGCACAGGGCGTGGTACACCGCCAAGCACACGCAGATCGAGGCGGCCAAACAGATGCTTCAGGCGGAAGTCAGTCGGTATGCGCAATAGTCGGGCGAATCGGTCGTTTACAGGAGGCGCCCGGTGCGCTCGCTGAGCGAAGAGCTGGCTCGCTTTGTCGCCGACCTCACGTATGAGGACGTGCCGCTCGAGGTGCGGGCCAAAGCGCGGACGTGCGTTCTCGATACCCTGGGCGCCGGCCTGGCCGGCTCCCGGACCGATGAGGGCCGCCGTGTAATCGCCGCCGTCGGCGATTACGACGCCGGCCAGTCGGCAAGCCTCTGGGGCGTCGCCCGAAGGGCGTCCGCGCCGGCCGCGGCGCTCGTGAACGGCACGCTGGCCCATACTCGCGAACTCGACGACTTCGGCGGGTGCGGGCATTCCGGCGCGGTCGTCGTGCCCGCGGCGCTTGCCGTAGCCGAACACGCCGGCGCATCGGGAAGGCAGTTCCTGCTGGCCGTCGTCGCCGGATACGAGGTTGCCGCGCGCGTCACAGAGGGGGCAGGCGGGTACACGCGCCACAACGCCCGCGGCTGGCACTCCACCGGCACCTGCGGCAGCTTCGGCGCGGCGGCCGCGGCGGCGAAGATCATGGGTTTGGACGTGGAGCGCGCCGCATCGGCGATCGCCCTGGCGGGCTCGTTTACCGGCGGCCTCTGGGCGTTCCTCGGCGACGGTGCTATGAGTAAACGCCTGCATCCCGGAAAAGCGGCCGAAACCGGCGTGGTGGCCGCCTACCTGGCCAAGAAGGGGTTTACCGGCCCGCGGGAGATTCTCGAAGCGGACTACGGCGGATTCTTCTCCACGTACGTGCCGCGGGAGTCCGACCCCGACGCGGTTCTCAAAGACCTCGGCACGGAGTTCCGGATCATGGACTCGGGATTCAAGCCGTACGCCTGCTGCCGGTCGGTGCACGGCGCGCTCGACGGATTGTTCGAGATCATGCGAAAGCATCGGCTGGCCGCCGACGGCGTCGAGGCGATTATCGTGCGTGGGACCGAAGAGATGAAGCTCCAAGTGGGACGGCCGATCGCCCGAAACACGTTGGAGGCGCAGATGAGCCTCCCGTACAGCCTGGCGGTCGGGCTGCTCGCCGGGCGCGCCTCGCTCATGGAGTATGACGCGCAGTGGTTGAGTGATCCCCGGGTCCACGGCCTGATGCCCAAGATCACGATGGTGGCTGATTCCTCGTTCGTTACCGAAGAACAGACCGAGGTTGAGGTCGCGACGACCGCGGGCGACAGGTACGCTTCGGGGACGAAGTATGCAACCGGCCACCCACGCAACCCGATGACCGAGACGGACATCGAAGCAAAATTTGCCCTGCTCGCCGGGCTCGCGCTTCCTCCGGCGTCCGTCGGCCGGTTGACCGAGATGGTGCGGGATCTGGAGCGGCTCGCGACTGTGCGCGAGCTCGCGCAGTTGCTGGCGGTCCACTAGGCTGGACGTCTCTCGGGCCGCGCGGCTCGACGCGCCGGCGCAGCTTGCGGGGACGCAGTTGCGCCAGTACGGCGCCCTGGTCGGCGTCATCGTGCTCGCGCGTTTTGCCGCCTTCATCGCCCGGATGCACATCGCGCCGTTTTATCCGGAGTTGATGCGGCTCTATAAGACGGATTACGCAGGCATCGGCGTCCTCTTCTCGAGCTTCTTCTGGGGATACGCGGCGTCGCTGCTGCCGGCAGGATGGCTGGCCGACCGCGTGTCGCCGCGGATACAGATCGGGTTGGGGCTCCTCGTGATGGGGCTCGGCACGGCGGTAGACGGATTTGCCGGCACGTATCGCGCCGCCTTTCTGCTGCGGCTCCTGGAGGGCGCCGGCGTCGGACTGACCTATCCGGCGATTCTGCGCGTTCTCGCGTCGGCGCTGCCGAGGAACAGCCGCGGCAAGATCGCCGGCCTGATGGAGATCGCCATCGCCGCTGCGATGTTCGTCAGCCTGAGCCTCGCTCCGGTGGCCGTCAAGTGGGCGCCGGTTTCCGCGCTGTTCGCGGCGATGGGTATCCTGTGTTTCGCCGGCCTGGCCGCGCTCCGGAGCTTACCGAACCACGCGGTCGTCGCCATGCCGGACCGGGTCAAGGCCGCCGCGTTTCGAGTACTCGGCGCGCCGTTTCTCATGGCCGTCGCCATTTCGCTGCTGGGCCTCACCGTCGTCAACGTGCTTCTCGGCTGGCTGCCCGCGTACTTTGAAACGGGCCTGGGCCTGTCCAAGCCCGTCGCCGGGGCGGCGATGACGATCGTCTTGATCGCCGAAGTGGGCGCCGCGCTGCCGGGCGGCGCACTGTCCGACCGGACCGGCGATCGGATTCCCGTGATCGCCTGGGGCACCGCGGCGCTCGTCGTGTCCCCCATCGGATTTCTCCTGTCCGGCCACTGGAAGGGCGTCTGGCTGTTCAGCGCGCTGGTTGGACTGGGGACCGCCTGGGGTGTCACCCAAATGACGCTCTTCATCGCGGAAATTTTCGGCCCACAGCGGGCCGGCCTGACGACCGGCATCACCACGGCCGTGTCCAATGCCGGCTCAGGTCTGATCCTGTCGTTCCTCGGCTGGACGATCGATGTAACCGGCGGGTTTCAGTGGTTGTGGATCTTGTGCGCCGCGTTAGTGCTGTTGCGCCTGTGGCTGCTCATCTCGTTCGCTCGTTCGCGACGGTGCAAGACAGCGGCGACCGCGTCGCCGGCATAGCCGGCGCGCCAAAGGGGGGGACGTTGTGGCGAAGGACGTGACCGTTGACACGTTTCGCCGGCGTGGAGGCCGGCTGAGCGAAGCGCTTGACCCAACTCTCCAACGGGTCTCGTACCCGGGGCCGTGGGAGCATACCCGGCACGGAATGCCGGCCATCCACGCGTTCGATAAGGCTCACTGTCTCATGCTCGTCGAAGAGGGCATCATTCCTCGGGACATCGGACGGCAATTGCTGGCCGGTCTGCGCGAGATGGAGCGGGAGGATTTCCTGGAAGCGAGACGGTCGGTGGGCGCGAGCAACCACTCCGGCGAACTCTGGTTGACCAAGCGCTTCGGTGAGGAGATCGCCGGATGGCTGCACGTCGGGCGTAGTTCCGGCGACCTCGGCGCGGTGTCCGACAGCGTGACGGCGCGCGGCAAGCTGCTCGACGTCTGCGAGAAGCTGCTGGTGCTGCGCGCGACGCTGCTCGAGACGGCCAAGGAGCACCTCGCGACCGTCATGCCGGGATACAGCGGCGCGCAGCACGCCCAGCCGATCACATTCGGATTCTACCTCCACTCGTGGGAGGAAGCGTTCCGGCGCGATACCGAGCGGCTGCACCAGGCCTACGCCCGGATCAACCTTTCGCCGGCCGGCGCGGCGATCATGACCGGCTCCGATTTCAATCTGAACCGGCACAGGGTCGCGGAACTGCTGGGCTTCGACGGGTTGCGGACGAACTGCCACGACGCCATCTTCCATATCGATCACCTGGTGGAAGCCGCCTGCGTGCTGACCGTCCTCATGACCAACGCCGGGCGCCTGGCCGATGACCTCCATCTTTGGGCGACGAGTGAGTTCGGCATGGTGGCCATTCCAGACCGGTACTGCATTACGTCCAGCATCATGCCACAGAAAAAGAATCCGTGGTCCACCGTCTACATCCGCGGCCAGTACGCGCGGTCCATGGGGCGGTTGTCCGGCGTGATGGCTCTTGTCAAAGCACGGCAGGACGAGTTCGACGCGGAGCACTTCGTAGCGGTGGAACTGTGGGAGATGATGGAGGCCGACCATCTGTCGCTGGAGTTTCTGGAAGGCACGATCGCGCATCTGCAGGTGAATCGGAAGGTCATGAAACAACGCGCCGCCGCGTTTTGGGCGACGGCGACCGACGTCGCCAGCATGCTCGTGCGGGAGCGAAGGCTGCCCTGGAGAACGGCCCATCAGATCGTGGCGATCCTGGTGCGGCTCTCCCAGGAGCGAGGACTGCGGCCTCAAGATGTCACGACCGATCTGCTGGATGAGGCCGCCGTCGCGCATTCGGGCAAACCGCTGGGTGTGCCGGCAGACGCGCTCCGCGCGGCGCTTGACCCCGTTCATTTCGTCAACGCGAGGACCATGGTGGGAGGACCGGCGCCGAGCAGGCTCGAGCCGCAGATGGCCGAATCGGCGGCGCGTCTTGCGGCAGACCGGGCGGCGTATACGCGCGCACGCGAGCGTCTCGAGCAGGCGGCCCGGACGCTCGAAGCCGGCATCGACGCCGTACTCGCGGGATGAGACTTACGTATCTCGCGGGCATGCACCGCGTCCGGCGAGCCAATACGGAGCCTCGCGAGGAGCTCGACCCCCTGAGTGGCAGATTACGAATGCCGCGCGGCTCACGGGTCCCCGAGGGCAAACCCCATCGGATCGATCGCGGTGCCTCAGGGATTCGGCCCCGAGTTCGCAAGGGTCACCAGGGAGCGATGAAGAGTCCGGGGAATCAGCCTGCGTGGCCGAATGGATTGAGGCAATCGGCGTGGGGAAGGTGTTCCGTGACGATCACACGGGGCACGAGATAGAAGCCATTCACGACATTACGCTCAAAATCGACGAAGGCCGCTTCGTTGTGCTCATCGGACCAAGCGGCTGCGGCAAATCGACGTTTCTCTATATGATCGCGGGATTCGAGCACCCGACGACAGGCCAATTACTGCTGCACGGGAAGCCGGTTCGTCATCCAGGTCCGGATCGCGGCATCGTCTTCCAGGAGTTCGTCCTGTATCCATGGCGAACCGTTCTCGGCAATGTCACCCTGGGTCTCGAAGTTCGAAAAGTCCCCGCGCACGAACGTCGGGACAAGGCACTGAAGTTAATAAAGCTCGTCGGCCTGCAGGGTTTTGAACGGCAGTTTCCTTTCAGGCTGTCCGGTGGAATGAAACAGCGGGTCGCCATCGCTCGCGCACTCGCGCCCGATCCAGAGATCCTGCTGATGGACGAGCCGTTCGGCGCACTCGATGCTCAGACACGCCAGGTGCTGATGAGCGATCTTCTCGAGGTCTGGCAACGCACCGGTAAGACAGTCCTCTTTGTGACACACTCAGTACAGGAGGCCGTGTTTCTCGCGGACGAGATCGTGGTCCTCACGGGTCGCCCCTCACGCGTCCACAAGATTGTACCGGTACCGCTGCCGCGGCCTCGTGACCATACCAGCCCGGGGTTCGCGCAACTGGAGCGCGAAATCATGAACGCCATTTCGTTCGAAGTCGACAGCGGCATGCAGAGGCAAATAGAACGCTCCGAGCAGGAGCGGTAACGCTGTTGGAAGGCGGCCTGCTGCTCGGACCAACAAGCGACATTCGGGCGTTTGCGGAAGCCGCTCGGGAAGTTGAGAAGCTCGGCTACACAACGGCCTGGGTTCCAGATCAGGGCTTTCACCGCGACCCCTTTATCGCCATGGCGGTCGCCATGGAACGGACGTCGCGTTTGCAGCTCGGTCTGGGCGTCGCGAACGCCTATACCCGCCATCCTGCCACACTGGCCCGAGCGGCCGGTACGTTGGCCGAGCTGAGCGGCGGGCGGTTCATTTTAGGCCTGGGCGCCGGAGAACTGGCGCTGCGCGACCGCGTCGGGGCGCCCCGTGTTCCTTTTCTTCCGACGATCAAACCGACATTCGAAGCGATCCGAGGCCTACTCCAAGGCCGCTCCGTGAGCGTTCAGACCGGGTTGTTTGAATTGCGCGACGCGAAACTTGATTTCACGGTCAGTCACCCGGTCCCGCTCTATCTGGCAACGCGCGACCTCAACGGGCTTCGTGTGGCAGGCGAGATCGCCGACGGTGTGATCCTCGGAGACATCTGCGAGCCGGGCGCGGTCAAAGCACAGATCGCACACGTTCACGAGGGGGCCCGCGACGCGGCTCGGGACCCCGGCGGCATCCAAATCGTCAGCTGGGTGATTACGATCGTTACCGGCGATCGCCACACCGCGGTGCAGCGGCTTCGCCCGATGCTCGCCCGCACGGTCGCGACCATGGTGCCAAGCGCGCTTCAGGTGCTGGGGCTCCCGCCGACGGCCGCCCAATCAATTCGGAAGGCTCTGGCCGACGGCTCGACGAACTTGGAGCAATTGATGCCCGATAACCTCATCGATAACGTGGCGATCATCGGCGATGAGCCGTACTGTCGCCGGCGCGTCCAGTCGTTGAAAGACGCGGGCGCCACACAGCTGGCGATGCGCATGCCTATGGACCTGGCACGGGTTCTCGATTACCGTTCCAATATCCGCTCGTTCGCGGCAGACGTTTTGCCTCACATAGCCTAGCGAAACACACCTTTGGCACAGGATCGCGTGATGCAGGCGCCGGCGGGGTACGAGCCCCATGAGCCGCCCTTCTTCCAGGGCGGCTCGGACGCGGACCAAGCCGCGTTGCTTGCGCTGTACTATCGGTTCCGCCTGATCAACGATGCTCTGGATGGAGAGGCGCTGACGACGATTTGGGATCCCGATCCGCAGAACGTGTTCTTCAACTCAAACGGCCACACGTATTACGGGCTCCAAGACTGGCTTGCACTCTGGGATCATTATCGGCCGCGGCTGCGCGTCGTGAAGCCGGGTGGCTCCGGCCGCATCCGACTCACTATCCGAGGAGATATGGGTCTGATCGTTGATGATCACAGCGGGCACGCGCGAACCCGCGAGTGGGTGGAATCGCGCCCCCGTCCGGCGACCGTCGACAACGCGTGCTCACGCGTCACGATGGTGTGTCTCCGCAGCGCCGGCGAGTGGAAGGTCGTGCATGCGCACTTCTCGATCACGCGCCATGATGGGCGCCGCGACGAGGCTCCTCCCGGAAGCGTCGCGAAGCCACTCGGCTGGTAGGAGGCAGACGATGGTCGATGCACCCCCAGGATACGAACCGGCCGAGCCGCCGCTGCTCGTGGGCGGCTCCGAAGCCGACCAGGATCAACTGCTGCAACTGTACTATCGCTTTCGCGTGATCAACGACGCCCTCGACGGTGAGGCGTTGCGGCAAGTGTGGAGCGCCGCGCCGGAGAATGTGTTTTTCAACTCGAATGGCCACACGTACTACGGTCTGGACGACTGGATGAAGATCTGGGACTATTACCGGCCGCGCATGGAGGCTGTGAAGCCGGGCGGATCCGGGCAGATTCGCGTTTTCGCCCGCGACGAGATGGCGGTTATTATCGACGATCACAGCGGCCATACCCGCGTCCGCCGATGGACCCGCGCAAGCACTACGCCGACGATCGTGGAGAACGCGTGTTCCCGCGTGACACTCGTCTGCGTCCGTGAGAAGAACGCTTGGAAGGTCATGCATGCGCACTTTTCGGTGACGCGGCACGAACGCCGGCCCGATCAAGGTGGGAACGAGTAACTGGACGACAGGAGGCGACTGATGAAACTGGATCGACGTGCGCTCATCGGCGGACTTCTAGGCTTCGGTGCAACGCTGGCCGGCAGCCGCTGGCTCCGCGAATCGACCGCATCCGCCGAGACTATGTCGGTTAACTTCGGCGCCCATCCCGCGATGGAGAACTACGTGTTCGCCGCCCGGGATTGGACGAGCAAATACCAAGTGACAACCAAGATGCAGTGGTTCGCGGCGGGCGGCGCGTCCAACGACGCGCTTCTCGCGGGCAAGATCGATGTCAACACACCGGGCGCGGGACCGCTCATCGCGTTGAACGCGGCCTTGCCCGGGAAGTTCGGCATCGCGATGTTGTGGGACCAAGGCTACAATGAAAATGCGACCTTCGTCCGGCCCGACGCTCCGTATCGTACGCTGCAGGACCTCAAGGGCAAGAAAATGGGAGTGCTCGTCGGGAGCGGCTCGTACCTCGCGCTCGGCGTCCGTCTCCAGGAGCTCGGCCTCAGGTTCGACGATTTTCAAATCGTGAGCCTGCCCGGAGAAAACCTCGCCGCGGCGGTCAACGCGCGGGCCATTGACGCCGCGACGGTGTGGGAACCGCTGGGTGTCCTGGCCGAAGGACGCGGTCTTGGACGCGTCGTGGCCCGGTTCCCTGAGACGGGCGGCGATGGGACCTACGTCCAAATCCGCATGGATACCCTGCCCCGCCTTCGGCCCGCCATGGTTCGGATGGTCGCCGGTCTCTTGGACGCCCAGGCATTCATCCGGAACCACCCGACCGAGGCCGCAAAGATGGTCACCGCCGAACTGGCGAAGACCGGCCTCGATGTGCCTTGGCAGGCGTTCGAAACCGTGATCAAAGAGCGGTACAAGCTGCAGCCGGAGTTCACGCCCGTCGTACGGGAGTATCTGAACAAGCAGGCCGGGATTGCCCTCAGCATGGGGCGCATCAAGCAGACGCCCAAGTTCACCGTATTGACAGACATCCTCGACGAGGCGAAGCGTATGCGCGGCTAGTGCAGCGGCCGCTTGAACGGATTCTGCCCTACGCCGTTTTCGGCGGCCTTCTCGTCTTGTGGCAAATAGGCAGCGACACCGGCCGGCTGAATCCGCTGCTGTTCCCCGCACCGTCGAAGGTCGTGATCGCGCTTGCCCTGGGCGTCGTCGCGCCCGCGAAGACAGGGTACGCGCTTCCCGTTCACGTGGCGCACAGTCTATCGTTGTTGACGCTGGGATTCATCGTGGGTGGCGTGCTGGGGCTCTGTGGGGGGATCGCCGCCGGTTTGAGTTCGCTTGTCTACCGTTCGTTGAGTCCGATTCTGGGCTTTATCGCGCCAATCCCGGCGATCGCGTGGACCCCGGTGGCGATGGTCTGGATCGGCACCGGTAATCCGACAATCCTGGCCATTGTCGCCTTGGCCTGCTTCTCCGAGGTCATCTTTAACACCATCACAGGAGTGCGGAGCGTTCCGCGGCTGTACCTCTGGCAGGCTCGAAGCCTCGGCGCCGACCGCCGGTTTCTTTTTTGGCATGTGCTGCTTCCGGCGGCGCTGCCGAGTGTCCTCGTCGGCATCCGGCTCGGTCTCGCCGCAAGTTGGCGCGCGCTGATCGGCGCGGAGATGTTCGGTGGGGTCGCGTGGGGCCTCGGGTTTGTACTCTACGATGCGAAGCAGTTTTATGCGACGGACGCCATGTTCGCGGCGTTGCTGCTGGTCATTGCGTTTAGTCTCGCGCTCGAGCAAGGGGTCCTCAGAAGAGTTGAGTACTTCACGATCGAGCGATGGGGGCTCGCTCGAACGTTGAAAGCGTAGCGTGAGATTCCAGCAGTTCCTCAGGAACGCGGGGACATCCGCGCTCGCTCTCGCGGCCTTACTGGTCGCCTGGGAAATCGCCGCACGTGTCACGCGGCTCAATCCGTCGATCTTTCCTCCGCCGTCGGCAATCGGTCGCACCCTCCTGAGACTTGCGGAGCCGTCCGGCGGCCGAAGCATCCTGGGCCTGGATATTGTCTCGAGTCTGCTCCGGCTGGGCCTTGGCCTCGCGATCGGCGCCCCGGTGGGCTTGGCGCTCGGCCTCGCGGCCGGGATCAACCGGTACGCGCGCAGTATCGTGCACCCGCTCGTAAATGTCCTGATCCCCGTGCCGCCGTACGCGTGGGTTCCCCTCCTGCTCGTATGGCTGGGACCCGGTAATGCAACGATTACCGCCGCCACGGCGCTTTCGGCCGCGCTTCCGCTGGCCTATACAACCATGGCCGGCGTCCGCGGGATCGACCGGTTACAGGTTTGGGCCATGGAGAGTCTCGGCGGCGACAAGCGCGACGTGATCCGGCATGTGATCTTACCGGGCGCCCTGGCGTCTATACTGGCCGGACTGCGTCTCAGCCTCGGGCAAAGCTGGCGGACGCTCATCGGCGCCGAGTTCCTTGCCGCCCGCGACAGTGGCCTGGGCTTCCTCATCTATCACGCGCAGCAATTTCTTGCCGTCGATACGATGTTCGCCGGTCTGGTGACGCTCGGTGTCCTAGGCTTCTTTCTCATCTACTGGCTCGTGACGGTGATCGAGGACCGCACCGTGGTACGGTGGGGTGTGATGACACGACGCTAACCTGTCGTGTCTGCGGCCATCACTTGTCGTCGAGCACCGCGATGGCATCCATTTCGACCAAGAGGCCGGGTCGTCCGAATCCGGCCACCTGCACCCCGGTCGTCGTGTAGGGATTGTCGGGCCCGAAGTACGAGCTCCGGACCTCGATCATCTGCTGACTAAGGCGCGGGTCGGCGTAGAACGTGTCCATGTGCACCACGTTTTTGAACGACGCGCCGGCCGCTTCGAGCGCGGCCCTCATGTTTTCCATCGCCTGCCGGGTCTGCGCCGCGATGTCGCCAGGCCCGACGAGGTTGCCCTCGCGATCGATGGCCGAGCACCCGGATAAGAACAGCAGGTTGCCCGCCCGGATGGCGTTCACGGCATGCGGGATGCGCTTGTACCACGGCCAGTCCAGATGATACGCGATCTTCTTCACTCCTGCGCCTCCTCGAACGTGATTATCCGATCACCGCATCAAACACCCGCAGGAAGTTGCCGCCCATGACACTGTCGACCTCGCCCGGGGAGTAGCCCTCCCCTCGCAGCCGGTCCGCGACGCGGCCCAGCTGCGACACGTCCTGTAGGTCATGGGGCGCCTCGGGGCGACCGTAGAAATCCGTACCGATCCCGATATGCTCGACGCCGGATGTGCCCGATCATCGCCATCACCGCATCGAGGTCTGGAATTCGGTACACGTTTATGCCGATGACTCCGGCGGTCCGCGCGAGCGCGTTGATCTGTTCGTCCGTCAAGCCGCGGGGATGACCGAGCGCACGAACTTTGGAGTGCGAGGCGATGACGGGCCGCTTGGCCATGCCCATCACTTCCCAGAACCCGGGCGCGGCGAGGTGCGAGACGTCGACGATCATCCCGAGCCGCTCCATCTCCTCCACGACCTCGCGGCCGAACGGCGTGAGGCCGCCGGGTGTCGCCGAGGCGTCGAGTCCATCGGCCAGCATGTTCCGGGGATTGTGGGTCAGGCCCAGCAGGCGCACGCCGAGCCGGTAGTACGTGCGGAGCATCGCCACGCTACCCTCGAGCGCTTCGCCGCCTTCAATGCTGAGGGGCAGCGCGATGCGTCCGGACGCATGCGCGTCGCGAATCTCGCGGGCGGACGTCACGATCGCGGCGCCGCCGTCACTGCGCTCGCACTCCTGGAACGCCAGGTCGACGAGGTCGAGCGTCCGGCGCGCCGGCTGGGCGCTGTGGGAAGGCTCCACATAGAGGGCGAGAATCTGGGCCGTGACGCCGCCGGCCCGCAGCTTCGGAAGGTCGACCTGGCTCTCAGGACTGCCATCCCGAAAACTGTAGTCGCCCCGATTGATGAACAGCAGCGTATCGGAGTGGGCGTCGATTACGACACCCATGCGTTAGGATCTCCCGCGTGAAACACGATGTTGGCGAGCACCGGCAGCGTGCCGCGCCACACGCCCCTGAGGCCCATCTCGAACGTCACGACGGCGCTCCAGCCCTTGCCGGTCCGCTGATAGACCACGGCCGGCGTGTGCGCCGCGGGCTCGAAGTGCTCGGGCGCACGAACCGCCTTTGGGTCGTCGATCCCCGCGTACTCGGCCAACACCTGCGCGCCGGGGCCCGCCTTGAAAATCGGGCCGCCGTGAAGCGCCGCGTACGCTTCCGAGTAGTATGGAACGGCGAACCGGCCCTGCGTGGAGCGGCCGGTCTCATCAACCGAAGGCGGCACCCCGTCGAGCAGCGGATGGGCCCGGATAGTCTGAACCGTGGCGCGCGCCTCACCAAGTAATTCATCGACGAGCGTCAGATCGATCAGGCCGACATATTTGGAAGACGCCAGAAGCCCGCCGCCGGAACCGACCCCGAGGTAGCAGCCTCCCTGTTCCACGAACGTCCGGATCGCGCCGAGCCCGGCATCGCCGAGTCCGTCCCGTTCACCGGGCCGGGTCCAACGCGGTCCCGGGTCCTCCCAGCCCCGAAGGATCTCCTCGGCCCATCCTCCGGGAACGATCAGCAGGTCGAACCCCTGAAGACCACCGCCGCGCACCTTGCCGGCGTCGATCGGCTCGTATGAAAAGCTCATCTGCTCGAGTGCGTAGCACACGCCGCCGCTCAACACCTGATGGCGTTGGTCCACGCCCTGTCCCGTGTAGACGGCAATCCGAGGCCGCTTGAGCCGGGGCGTTCCGACGGGCACTGTATCGCGGTGGCCGGCCGGCGCAGATGTGACGAGCGGTAGATCGCGCACCGGCTCGAGCAGCGCCCTCTTCCACCGGGCCTGCTCGTCCGCCGGGAGCGCACCGAGGCGGAGAGACGTCGCCCCCGCGAGCGGCGGCAGCGCGATGTGATTCCACGGCGCCGCGGTCAGCAGCGCGCGGATGAGGCGGCCGTCGGGCTGATGCGTCGGGATGATGTAGGCGGGCTCGGGGTCCCGGGTCTCGAAGACGGGCGCCTCGTGCCGCAGCAGCGGCCCGACGATTTCGCCGAGGGCGCCGGGCGTGTTCCGGCCGTGCGGCAGGATGAACGCGTCCACCGGCGCCGGCTCGCTCCGCACGCCGTATCGCGCCTCGGCGTAGACGGCCGGGTGCGCGGCGATCTCGTCCAGGAACGCGAGCCCCGCGGACACCTTCTGGTCGATACGGTCGCGCCAGGTCTGGGCGCCCGGCATCCGCGCGCTTTCCGTGATCAGCGCCGTCACGCCCTGCAGGCAGAGATGCAGATGGAACCGTCCGCCGAGACGGAACAACGTCAAGAACTCATGGTCGCCCGTCGGACTGTAGAGAAAGTTGAAGTCACGGCGCCGCCACTCGTCCGCGATCGCGGCCCCCAGGCGCCCAATGCAGTCCAAGACCCGCCGGTCGATGTCGGGATGATACGGCCTCGCGAACGGCGGCGTCCAGCACGCATACGGCAGGGTCTCGCTGAGGTGGTACATGTCCTCGTGCGGATCGTACGCCGCGACCGGGTGGTACCGGTTGATGGCCGCGCGGACGGCGCGCGTCTCCGGCTGCGACACGTTGAAGAAGTCCCGGTTGATCTGAAACCCGTACGCGTTGCCGCTGCCCTGGAATCCGGGACAGAGCGGCGCACGCCGCCATTCACGGATCGCCGCGGCGCGTCCATCCGGATTCATCAATGGGATGATAACGACGAACAGGCGGTCGAGGACGCGCTGGACCCGCGGGTCGGTGGAGACCGCCAGATGCTCCGCCAACTCTACCAGCGCCTCGACGTGCGACGCCTCGAACCCGAACGACGTCCCGGCGACCATGACCGACACCTTGGCGTCCACGGCCAGCGCCGCGGGGTCTTCGTGCTCAACGGCCACGTCGTCGAGCGTTCGGAACACAAGGCGCGGGCCGGCCATGCGTCGGTTCTGCGCCTCGTGGTAGGGCAGCCGGTCCAGCGTCTCGGGCGAGGCGACGACGATCCCCCAGATCTCCCGGCCCTCGTGCGAGCGGCCGAGACTCTCGAGTCCAACGCGCGGGGACTCCGCCAGCGTCCGGAGCCGCGCCGCGAGCGATTCGCCGGTCAGCAGCGAGTCCGCGGGGGCCTGGATCGCCTCCAGCGGTGCGGTGATCCGCTGATTTGTCCCGCTCATCGTCACCGGCCTGCTAACGCACCACTTTGAGATCGGTCAACCACATGCGGTAGTCATGGGGCGCCCGCCACTGCAGCCGTCGGCTCACGCCGTAGATCGCGTTGCCGGCGAACATGTAGATGCCCATCGGGTCGTCCAGGATGCGCTGCTGAATGTCATCGAAGAGCTTCTTCCTCGCGGCGGGACGGAGCTCGTGGCGCTCCGCATCCAAGAGCTTGTCGACCTCCGTGTTCTTATAGGTAGAACTGGCCACCCCGGACCGGAGAATGAGAAAGAGCGGCGTGTCGGCGTCGAGCTTGTCCCCGGTGGACCAGGTGCGGATGTAGAGGTCGTGGGGCTTGTCGCTCCACAGCATGTCGACGTAGGTCGCCCACTCCTGATACTTCAGGTGGGCTCGGATGCCGGCCGCGTTCAGGTCGGACGCGATGGCCTCCACGATCTGCTTGCCTTCCGACCAGCGGGTCGGGCTGGCGTTGAACGTGACGTCGAACCCTCCCGCGTAGCCGGCCTCGGCCATCAACTGCTTGGCCTTCGCCAGATCGTACGGGTAGGGCCGGAGCGCCGCGTACCCCCAGGTGAACGGGCCCGTAAGCGTGGGCACGCGAATCGCCTGCCCCTCCATCACGTTCTTGACGATGCTGTCGACGTTGACGGCGTAATTCATGGCCTGGCGGACCTGCTTGTTCGCGAGCGGCCCACCGAACCGCATGTCCGCGCCGATGAAAAAGAGCCCGTTCGATCCTTCGGCCGACGTGACGTAGACGCGCGAATCGTGCTGGAGCGTGGAGAGGAGAGCCACCGGGACTTCGTTGATGATGTCGGCCGCGCCGGACTCCAGGGCGGCGACGCGCGTCGCGGCGTCCGGGATGGGTTTGAAGACGAGGCGCCGGATCTGAGTCGGGGCGCCGCGCCAGTAGTCCGGGCTGGCCTGCAGGACCACCTGCTCGCCCTTCCGCCACTCCACGAACCGGTAGGGACCCGTGCCGACCGGATGCTGCGCGAAGTTCGCGTCGCCCTTCTCCTGGATGTACTGCTTCGGCACGACGAAATCGAGGTCGCCGGCGAGGCGGGCGGGCCAGATCGGATCGGGCGCCTTGGTGACGAAGTTGACCGTGTACTTGTCCACGACCTCGACGCGGTCCAGCGTGCCGAAGAGACTCGCGGCGGGGGACTTCGTCTGCGGATTGATGAGACGCTCAAAACTGAACTTGACGACGTCCGCGGTCAGCTCTTCCCCGTCGTGAAACTTCACGCCCGGGTGCAGCTTGATCTGCCAGCGGATCGGGCCGAACTCGCGCCACGAGTCCGCGAGCCACGGCTGCAGCGCCTTGGCGGGATCCGTCTGATATGGGTCCTTGCGGATCAACGGCTCGAAGACGTTGACCAGAATATTGTCGGTAAATGCCACCGCGTGCTTCTGCGGGTCCATCGTGATCGCGTCGCTCGGCTGAGCGATTGTCACGGTCGCCCCCGCCTGCGCCGCGCTCGGACCCGTCCCGGCGCCGATCGACCCCGCTACCAGCGCCACGAAGGCAACGAGAGCCACCAGGCTCCGCATCCGTCTCCACCGTTCCACGTCTGCCACCCCCTGTTTATCTCTGCCGAATTCCGCTACAACCCGTCCGCGAGCGGTCACATCGTGTGTCGCAGACGAGGATCGAGCACGTCTCTGGCCCAGTCCCCGAGCACGTTGATCGCCAGCACCGTCAGCATGAGCACGAGGCCCGGAAACGTCGTCAGCCACCAGGCCGTGCGGAGAAACAGATAGCCGTCCGCCAGCATGCCGCCCCACGTCGGAGTCGGCGGCTGCACCCCGAGTCCCAGATAGCTGAGGCCCGACTCCGCGATGATGAAGGTCGCGAGCGCGAAGGTCGCGAGCACCATCGTGGTGCCCGCGATGTTGGGCAGCACGTAGCGCAGCATGATCCGGGCGTGCGAGCAGCCGATCGCCCGCGCCCCCTCGATGAACTCCCGCTGCCGGAGCGCCAGCGTCATCCCGCGCACCACCCGCGCGTAGGTCGTCCACCCGGTGACCCCGAGCACGATGATGATGTTCCGGAGGCCCGCGCCGAGCACCGAGACGATCGCCACCGCCGCGAGGATGAACGGGAATGACAGCTGCACCTCCGCGACGCGCATGATGAGATCGTCGACGGGACCCCGAAAATACCCCGCGAGCACGCCGGCGGCCACACCCAGCGCCCCCGAGACGAGCACGGCCATGATCCCGACGAGCAGCGAGATCCGGGCGCCGTAGATAATCCGGCTCAACACATCGCGCCCCACCGCGTCCGTCCCCAGCAGGTGATCCCCGCTCCCGCCGGCGAGCCAGACCGGCGGACGGAGACGATTGGCCAGGTTCTGATCGTACGGACTGTGCGGCGCGAACACCGCCGGGACGAGCGCCACCACGGTCACGATCCCGACGATGCCGCACGCAACAAGGACGCCCGGGCGCCCCGCACGCCACCGCCGGCGGGGATGCGGCATCGCCGGCGTGGCTCGCAGCACCGCCTCAGTCAAAGCGCACTTGCGGATCGAGGACGCCGTACAAGAGATCGATGCTGAGGTTCGCCAGGACGAAGATGGCGGCCATCAAGAACGCGTCCGCCTGCACGACCGGATAATCGCGGTTGTTCACCGCTTGGATGACCAGGCTGCCGATCCCGGGCCACGCAAACACCGTTTCAACGATGATCGCGCCGCCGAGCAAGAATCCGGTCTCCAGCCCGAGGAGCGTCACCACCGGGATGAGCGCGTTGCGCACGGCGTGTTTGACCAGCACGCGGATCCGGGACAAGCCTTTCGAATGCGCGGTCCGGATAAATTCGCGGCCCAGGGTATCGAGCATTTCGGAACGGACCACCCGCGCCAGCCGTGCCGTGGAGTACGCCGACAGCGTCACGGCCGGCAGGATCACGCTCAGCCCGCCGATCTTTCCGGCAGCGGGCAGCCAGCCGAACCGTACCGCGAACAGGAGAATGAGCATGATCCCGAGCCAGTAGCTCGGGATCGATTGCCCCATCATGGCCGCCACCATCGAGCCCGTATCCCACCAGGAGTTTCTCCGCGTCGCCGCCAGCACGCCGAGGGGCAGCGCGATCACCACGATGATGGCGAGCGTCGCCACGGCGAGCTCCGCGGTCGCGGGAAGACGGTCGAGCACCATCGGCAGTGCCGGCTGGTCGTAGCGGAGCGACGCGCCGAAGTCTCCCTGCGCCGCCGCCGAGACGAAGCGTCCGTACTGCACCCACAACGGCTGGTCGAACCCGAACGCGTGCCGCAGGCTCTTGATCTCCTCTTGCGTCGAGTTCTCGGGCACGTACAGAAGCGTCGGGTCCCCGGTCAATCGCACGAGAAAGAACACGGCCGTGAGCGCCCACACCAAGACGACTAGTCCCTGCCAGCCCCGCTTGATCAGAAGGCGGCTCATCGCTGAAGGATCGGCCGGCTGCGTAACCCGCCGCGCCGGGTGTGAGAGATGTCCGTTACCCCTCGCACAGGACGAGCCGGGTGTTCGCCGCCGGATCCGGATCGGTGCCCGGGAGGCCCCCCAGCCACTCGATGTTGGGTCCGCGACCTCCGCGGCGCTCGAGCTCAACCACCGCAGCCTCGACGTCCCGCACGCCGAGGACGATCGAGTGAATACCCTCGCCGAACCTGGACAGATGACCGGACAGGTCGCTTCGCGCGCTCTGCGGGGCCGCGGCGATCAGATGTTGTCCCGCCTGGGGTAGGAGCCACCGCGCCGTGCGCGCGTCCCCGCGGGCCTCGAGACGCGGCGCCTCCAGCCCCAACTGAACGCGGTAGAACTCGACCGTAGCCTCCAGATCCTCCACGGCGATCACGACGCCCTCGATCCGGCGGGCACCGAGCGGATGGTCGCCCGGCGTCTTCGCTGGCCGCGTCCGCGCCCTTGCAAGCACCGGCATGCGCGGGGAGAGGTAGACCGGCTCAGTGCCGGGCATGAAAAATGCCTTCCATTCGTGGGCAATGCCGTCCGCGCCGCGGCTGTATCCGATCAGGCTGTCCTCGCAGTGTCCGCCCCGCGCCTTGCACTGCGCGATGACGTCGTCGAGCGCCGGCGTCCGAAACACGAACACCGCGGGGCTGTCCCCTCGACGGGCCCGCCGCTCGAGCAAGACGCGCCCGTACCGGCTCGCGCCCAACTCCGCCGGATCGGCGTCGGTGAGCAGCTCGAGGAATCCCAACTCGAACGCGATCGCGCCGTTTCGGGTGCCGAAGCCGGGATGGTCCGCGTTCGACGTGATCTGGAGGCCCAAGAGATCGACAAACGCTCGCTCCGTCCGGGGCAGATCACGCACGAAAATGATGATGTGATCGAGGACGAAGTCCGCGCTTTGGTTGGAGGACATAGAACACTTGCTTCGAGGCGCGCTCAGTAGCGTCCCTGCGCGAAGCCCGGATTTTAGCCTAGCTGCCGCGTCCTCCGCGTCCCCGGCGCCACTCGAGGAACTTCTTCTCAGTGTCGGCCCCCATGGGATAGAGACCGTCGAGCGAGGCCCCGCGCGAGAGCATCAAGCGAACGTACTCTTCCCGATCTTCATGCAGCAACACATCTTCCACCACATCCGCGACCATCGCGCTCGGAATCACCACCACACCGTCGTCATCGCCGAGCATGATGTCGCCCGGGCAGACCAGCACCCCGGCGCACCCGATGGGGACGTTGTAGTCCACATTGAACACCGAACCGCCCGGGCTCGCGCTGCCCCGGCAAAAGATGGGGATGTTCTTCTCGGGCATGTGCGGCGAGTCGCGAACGCACATGTCGGACACGATGCCGGCCGAGCCCTTCATCTTGATGCGCAGCGTGAGGAGGTCCCCAAACAGCCCCTCGTTGGTAGCGCCACGCCCATCGTGCACGACGACGTCGCCCGGCTTGATGGCCTCGATGGCATCGTCGGGATGGCCCGGGAACAAAGTGCCCGGAGCGTAGGCGATGGGCTGCAGATCGTCTCGGCCGGGCACGCTTCTGATCGTAAGCGCCGGGCCCACGGTTTTCATGCCGGACACCAGCGGCTTGAGCCCAATCCAGATGTTCTTGATGCCCCGCCGCCTGAAGATCGTGGTCAGCGTGGCGGAGCTCGCCCGGCTCAACGTCTTAATGGTTGCCTCACTCGGTCGCGTGAACTCCGGTCCGTGCATTTGTCAGGTTCTCCTCGGTGTCCGTAATCCAGTGGTGGCGGTGGCCCCCTAGGTTGAGGGCGAGAGTCTCTCGGCGATCGCTGAGGCGTGCACAAATGCGTTCGGCGCGCCTCCAGTATGGAGGAAGACGACGGTGTCTTGCGGCTTGATGGCCCCCCGGCGCACCGTGTCGGCCAGACCGGCCCACGCCTTACCGGTGTACACGGGATCGAACAGCAGGCCTTCGGCGCACGCGGCCTGAACGATCGCCTCCAACCCTGCCGCCGTCGGGACGCCGTATCCGGGGCCGATGTGCGCATCGGTGATGTCGACGTCGCCGTCGCGCACGGTGACGGCGCTCCCGAGAAGTTCCGCCGCGGTCTTCATCTTCCCGAGGATTCGTCGGCGGTGGTCCTCGGCCGGCGCGTTCACGGAGACCCCGAGCACGTGGCAGTGCATCCCCGCCAGCCTGAGGCCGAGAAGCAGACCGGCGTACGTGCCGCCCGACCCCACGGCGAGCACGACGTGGTCGGCATGCTCGCCCGCCTCGCGCAGCTGCGCGGCCAGCTCCGCGGCCCCGTGCACGTATCCGACGGCGCTCAATCCTCCGGAGAACGTGCCGAGATGGATGGGATACGGGTGGCCGCCGCGTTGACGCACTTCGTCCTCGATCTCGCGCATGAGGGCAAAGGTCGACTCCGCGTACGGATCCTCCGTGGCCATGTACCGGACGTCCGCGCCAAACAGACGCATGAGCAGCAGATTGCCCACGAGCGGCTCGTCCGGACTGCCGCGCACGAGCAGAATCGCCTTCATGCCGACGCGCCGCACGGCGGCCGCGGTGAGCCGGAGGAAGTTCGATTGAATGCCCGCGGTTGTGATGATGGTGTCGGCGCCGCGGGCGCGGGCCTCGCCCAAGAGGAACTCGAGCTTGCGGACCTTGTTCCCCCCGAGCCCCAGCCCGGTCAGATCGTCCCGCTTCACGAGCACCTTTCGGACGCCCAGCTCCCGGGCCAGGCGTGGCGCGTCCTCGAGGGGTGTCGGGAGCGTAGCGAGCGCGACGCGCGGCAGGCGCTTGAGCGCATCGATGGCGGCGGTGGCGCGTTCAGGCATGCCGGAGACCCTCACTTTCCGGATTGCGGACAGCGTGCGACTCAGCACCATTGCCCCGGAGCAGCCGGACCAGGGGATCGAGATTGTTAAGATTCTCGAACTCGTCGAGGACGAGACGAACGACCTCGCTCCGCTGCTCCTCGGGCAGCACCGCCCGGCTCATCTCGGAAAACTTGCCGACGAGATCCGGCGTCGTGAAATACAGCTTCGGCGGCGCCCACATGTCGCCGTACGCGTACTCGGCGGTCCGGCGAAATGTCTGCCCGCGCGCTTTGACCTCGACTTCTGCGGGCGCGCGCTTGAGAATCTCCGCAATCGACTCACCCTTCCACGGACGATACGTGACCTTGGTCGTCGGAGGGTTGCCCTCGATGCGGACCTTCCGCATGAGCCGCTGGATGTCCGGGTCGCTGAGAAGACTCAGGTCCGCCCAGCGCGGACCGCGCGGGATATCCGCGAGCGCAAGCGCGACACCGAACTCGGCGCTCATGTGCGCGCCCTCTTGGGTCGTGGGGGGCGCGCCCGCGTACGGCCGATTCGCCCCGGCGGGGGCATGCATCCGGAGCACGACCTCCTCGATCTCACCGGGCAACAGGTCTTCCTCGCGGCGGAGCCTGGACAACAGTCCCACGTGAGGGCGGTACAGATTGCACAGCGGCTCGGACTTATAGTTCAGCCAGCGGATGCTGTCCCACTCCGACCCCAGGCCCTCCACCAAGTATGTGGTCTCAAAGCGGTCGCTGCCCCAAAACTGCGCGAAATCGCGTCCGGAGTCCAGCACGCTGGTGTCGCCCGTATAGCCTTTCGCCGCGAGCAGCGCCGCTGTCACGCCGGCCTGCGCCGTCCAGCCCATCGGTGCATACTTCACCATCGAGAACGGCGTCGTGCGCAGCCACTTGAGCACGCTCGGGACCGGACAGTAGTACGCGGCCAGCCCGAGCGCGCTCGCCATGCGATCGGCGTCGAGGCCGCGGAGCCTGCCGGCTCCGGCCGCCGCCCCAAGCGCCGCGTACCCGTAGCCGCACACCGGACCGACGACGTACCGCGTCCTGGCTCCGTCATATCCTTCGCTCACCGGCGTCATCGCGAGCGCGAGCCGCCCGGCGATCTCCAGCCCGACGATCGCCGCTTCGAGAATTTGCCGGCCTCCCGCCCCGACGGCCTCTCCGGTGGCCAGGACCGCCGGCAGCACGATCGGCACGACGTGCGCCACGTTGAGGAATCCGGCGTCCGCATCCAGGGCGTTGGCGAGTTCGGCGTTCGCGAAGCTCGCATGATCCGCGCCGACGCGCAGACCGCTTCCATACACGGCCGCCTGCGTCGCCCCGCCGAGGTCCGCGACTAGCTCCGCGGCGAGACGGCCTTTGGCCGTCGTCCACCCCCCGAGGATGCAGCCCAGCGTGTCGAGCACCAGACGCTTGGTCTCGGCGACGACGGCGTCCGGGATCGCGGACGCCTCGGAGGCGAACGCCGCCAGCGTCCGCGTGATGCTCAACGTCGCACCTCCACGATCGGTCCCCGGCCGCGGGCGCCGCCCACCCGCGAGGTCGCTCACCATATCCGTGCGGGCTCCCATTCTGTGCCGCCGGGACCGGCCCAGAACCAGCACGGTCCCTCGTCGTCAAACCGCCGCGCGTATTCGCGCACCAACCCTTCGTCAAGATCGACGCCCAACCCCGGTGCGTCCGGCACGTCGACGTGCCCATCGGTCATCTGGAAGGGAGTGCTCACCACATCACCGTCGAGCAGGTGGAGGACCGTTTGATTGGCGTGGACCATCGACGGCATCGCCGCGGCGAGATGGACGATCGCGGCGGTGGCAATCCCAAGCTCGCCGGTGCTGCGCATCCAGAATCCGAGGCCAAGCGCTTCGGCCGCGGCGGCCGCCTCCTTGGCGGAGGCGAGGCCGCCCTCGGACGGCAGGTCCAACACGATGTTGTCGGCGGCCCCAAGGCGCGCCACCACCGCGGCGTCGGCGCAGTGCGTGGAGAGCGGCGTGGTCGTATGCTCCCGCACTTCAGCCATGGCCACGAGACCGCGGCACGGCTCTTCCACGTTGGCTAGGCGATGAGGCTCGAGCGCGGCGAGGGTCCGGATCGCCGTCCCGGTCGACCACGCTCCGTTGGCGTCGATGCGAATATCGAGCGCGGGTCCAACATGCTCGCGCAGTCGTCGAATCGTTTCGACGTCGCGCTCCGGAGCGTGCACACCGACCTTGAGCTCGAGCGTGCCGGCGCGCATCGTCTCGAGCACGGCCGCGGCCCCTTGCGCAATTACCTCGGGATCGGTCTCCTCCAGCGGCGGATAATAGTAGGCCGTGAACGGCACACGCTCCCGCACGCGGCCCCCCAGCAGCGCGTGCACCGGACGCCCCGTCGACTTGCCCACGATGTCGTAGAGTGCCATCTCGACGCCGCCGTACGCCCACGGATCGCTCTCCCACGCCCGCCCGAACGTCCCGGGCATGCCCAGGCCCGGGAGGAACCTGGCGCGCAGCCTCGCGAGGTCGTGCGGATCCGCTCCGAGGGCGGCCGGCGCCAGGACGTGGTCGATCACATACTTCGACTGGTAGTGCAGAGATTCACCGAGCCCGGTTACGCCTGCATCCGTGTGCACCTTGACGATGGTGCGCGTGACGCCGCGCCCGACCCGGCCGGATGAGCGGTGCCGGCGGCGAAAGGGCACGTTCACGGTCACGGTCTCAATCGAGACGATCTTCACGCGTCGCTCCGGCCACTCAACTCGGGACCGCGCACCCTAGTACCGCCCCTGCGGATCGAGGTAGTCCCGCAGCGCATCCCCGAACCACCCGACCGTCATCACCACGAAGGTCAGGAACAGCCCCGGCATCGTCGTAATCCACCACGCATTGTCTAATGAGTCTCGTAAAATAGAGTGACATTCCCTGCCCCCTCGTTTACAATGGGAGCATGGACAACACCCATGTGGCCCCACGCCGAGACTTCCACGCCTTGGAACTGCGCCGCCGTCAGGCGGCGCGCTTGTTTGCGGCGGGTGAAATCATGGCCGAGGTCGCTCGTGCCCTGCGGGTGAGCCGGCAGAGTGTGGGCCGCTGGTATGAGGCGTGGCGACGAGGTGGCCGCTCTGCGTTGCGCGGCGCCGGGCGGGCCGGGCGGAAACCGAAACTGTCCCCGGCCCAATTGGGGCGCGTCGACCAGGCGCTGCGCGAGGGCGCCCGCGCGCATGGGTTTGCGACGGACCTCTGGACGCTGCCGCGGGTCGCGACGGTGATCGAGCGACTCACGGGCGTGACCTATCACCCCGGTCATGTCTGGCGCGTCCTCCGCGCGCTCGGCTGGTCCCTCCAACGTCCGGCGACGCAAGCGCGCGAACGGAATGCGGCAGCGATCCGGGACTGGGTGACCCACCGCTGGCCCGCGGTAAAAAAAACGCCCGACGCTGGAAGGCCTGGATTCTCTTCTACGACGAGAGTGGCATCTCGCAGCGGCCGTTGATCCGCCGCACCTGGGCCCCGCGGGGGCAGACCCCGATCCTGATCCACCACTTCAATTGGAAGAAGCTGCTGGTGTGCGCCGCGCTCGGGTTTCGCTGGGACGGCCGACGCCATCAGCTGTGGTTCCGCACCGCGCCCGGGGACTGCAACCGACACCGCGTGCTCGCCGTCCTGACGGCGCTGGCCCGCGACGTCCGCGGCCGGCACGTGATCCTGATCTGGGACCAGCTGCCGGCGCACAAGAGCGTCCTGGTCCGCGACTGGCTCCACGCGCAGCGACGCTGGCTGCGGATCGAATGGCTGCCAGGATACGCCCCCGAGCTGAATCCCGCCGAACCGTTGTGGGGGAATATCAAGGGTTGCGAGTTGGCCAACCGCTGCTCCGACGATCTCGCCGATGCCGCGGCGGCATTGCGGCGCGGGATGCGTCGCGTGCGCCGATCCCGGACGCTCGCCTCGGCGTTCCTGCGCCATACCGGCCTTTCTTTTTGAGCAAGTTGTCACTGTATTATACGAACCTCATTAGATACTCCCGGCCTTCGCTGATCGTGACCCCCCAGGACGGCAGCGGCCGTGGAATGCCGAGCCCGAGAAAGCTGAGCGACGCCTCCGCGAGCATCTGCGTGCCAACTTGAAGGGTGGCGACGATGATGATCGGCGTCACCATGTTGGGCAGGATGTGCGACCAGATCACACGGGCGTGGGTCGCGCCCTGGGAGAGGGCGGCCTCCACGAACTGGCTCTCCCGGAGCGAGAGGACGGATCCGTACGCCAGCCGCGTGAACACCGCCCAACGAATGACGGACAGGATCAGGATGACGTTCAGCACAGACGGCCCGAGGATCGCGGCGATCAGAATAGCCAGCAGCAGGGCCGGGAACGACAGCTGCAGGTCCGCCAGGCGCATGATGACGGTGTCGGCCGTCCCGCCGTAATAGCCGGCGATCAGACCGAGCGCCGTGCCGGAGACGCCCGCGAGCACGACCGTGCTCGACGCGACCAGCATCGAGACGCGGGCCCCATGCACCACCTGCGCTCCGAGATCGCGTCCGAGCTGATCGGTGCCGAGCCACGCGATCTGTCCGTTGAGAAGCCGAGTCCCGGGAGGCAGCAGGTGCTGCTCGAGCCGCAGCGCCACCGGATCGTAGGGCACGAAGAAGGGGCCCACGAGACCGGCGGCCGCGACGGCGATCAGCAATACCCCCATGCGGACCAGGCGACGGCCGCGCCGAGTCGCCGTCCACCGGCGTGCCGGCCGCTCGGACGGCCCCAGCGTTGCGCGGGACATTGCCGCGTCGCTGGTCATCATCGGTAGCGGATCCTAGGATCCAAGTACGCGTACGCGACGTCCACGACCAGGTTGGTGAGAACGAAGATCACCGCCGTAAAGACGACGGCCGCCTGAACGAGCGGATAATCGCGGTTCTCGATGGCGGTGACAATCAACCGGCCGAGCCCCGGCCACGCGAAGACCGTTTCCGTGACCACCACGCCCCCCACGAGCGTGCCCAGCTGCAGCCCTATCATCGTCACGACCGGGATCAGCATGTTGCGATAAATGTGATGCACGAGGACCCTGACCTCGGTGAGCCCCTTGGCGCGGGCAGTGCGCGCAAAATCCTGGCCCGACATCTCCACGACCCCGGCGCGCACCAGCCGGGTCAGCACGCCGATGAACTGCACGGACAGCGTCACGGCCGGAAGCACGAGGTGCCACAGGTCTCCCCGCCCAAACGAAGGGAGCCATTTCAGGTCGCGCGAGAAGATGAGGATGCCGACGAGACCCAGCCAGAAGTTGGGCGCGGCCTGCGCGGCGAGCGACGCCGTCTCAATCGCGCGGTCGAGTCCGGAATGTGCCCAGCGCGCCGCCAGCGATCCGAGACCGAAACTCAAGCCGACTGTGAGCGCGAGGCTGGCCACCGCGAGCTCCGGGTGGCGGGGAACCTCCCGAGGACGAGGCTCATCGCCCGGGAGCCCTCGTAGTAGGACCGCCCCCAGTCGCCGAGGGCGGCCTGCCGCATGAACAACACGTACTGCACGGGAAGCGGCTGACTGAGACCGAGTCGCTGGCGCTGCTCGGCGATCAGTTGCGGCGTAGCAAACGTGCCCAGGAGCACCGCCGCAGGATCGCCCGGGAGCACGCGCACGATCACAAAAATGACCGTCAGCGCGCCCCACACGACGAGGAGCGCGGCCAGCAGGCGCCGGGCGAGGTACCCGCCCATTTACCGCCTGGGTGGTGTCGGCCCCGTGCGGCGCCTCGCCGGCGTTACGGCGAAACCGCTGCGTCGGCTACGCTGAAGATCTCGCTCGGCGGCGCCTTGAACCCCTGAACTCGCGTCCGGAACGCGTAACTCTCGAGTGGATCAAAGTCCCCCACAGACCAAGTATACCGCTCCAGCCCCGCCATGACTGCCGGCGCGACCTTCAGCGTGGAGTGAACCCGCACAAAATTGTAGTGCGCGAAATGAAGCGCGAGCGCAGCCCTCAGGTTGCAGAGTTTCTTCGAGAAGGCATTGGTCAGGCGGGTGAAGCGCCGGACCTGCATCCGGATCGTGAGGTTCTGACGTTCAACGTACGATGTGGAGATGCCCTCGTATTCAGGGTTGCCGACCACCGGGACCGGGATCGCTTCGATAATGCGTGGTGGGCTGTAGCGGGTCTCGTCCGTTGGTTCTGTTCCGTAGACCTTGACCAACTGCGCGTAATCGACATCCGCGCCGAAGGCCAGCTCGACTGCGGTGAGGTACGGCCGGAACCCATCTGTGGTGAGTTGCACACGGTTCGCAAGGCGTCCGCGCAGGTCGCGGATGAACGCCCGCGCGACGAGGTAGTCGCGCTTGCCTACCGTGAAACACGGGATCAGTTTCGTATCGGCGTCCAGCGCCACGAACACGTACTGGTCTCCGATTTCCAGCGCGGCTAGATCGTGGACGCGCCGTTGCTTCTTGCCGACGTACGTCCAGACCTCATCGACCTGGATGCGCTGACATGGGAGTCCGCGCATCCGCGCATCGAGGAGGTGCTGGCACCCTTCGCCGACGCGGTTCGTGAGGCGCATGATCGTGTCGCGATGGATGCCGGTCATGCGCTCAATGCTACGGATGCTGTTGCCTTCGACCAAGGCCGAGAGCACGGCCAGCTGCTTCTCCCGTTTGAGGATGTTCACGGCCCCTTCCCCCGTGTCCAGCCGGGCCGTATACTGGGAGCGGCACCCTCCGCTCTCCGGCGGCCAACCGCTGGAGTGTGGACTGCCCCTCCGCCACCGCTGACACGGGGGCGGAGGTTTTCTTTCCGCTCCTATCATACGCGACCGCTCACGTATCTGTCAAGAGGTGGACGTGATGTTGCGTGAGCGGTCGGCTATTGACTTTTCGTAAGCGGTCACGTAGAATGATGGCGTGACCAAAGGGAAAAACCCACATGCTGTTGCGTTGGGGCGGCGGGGCGGAAAGAAGGGCGGCCCCGCGCGGGCGGCGCGCATGACCAAGGAGCAACTGAGCGAGGCGGGTCGAAAGGCCGTCCAGGCTCGGTGGGCGCGGAAGCGTGCCCAGGGCAAGCGTCCGAAGAGGGAATCCGATGGGCATTAGTGTACGTACTTATGATTGTGGGTTGGCGCGGAGGGGATGGCGGAGGAGGGGGGATTTGAACCCCCGAGCCGTGTTTGGGCACGGCTTCTCGCTTCCAGAGCGAGTGCCATCAGCCGGACTCGAGCCACTCCTCCGCGCTCCCATCTCCAACTGGCCCTACGGCGCCGGCAGTACTGGCGGCAGCGGCATAGGTTGGACGGGTTGATCGTGAACACGGAAACTCACGGTCTTCTGCTCGTCGGGGGTGGCCGACAGGAACGCCACAATCCGGTACCCGCCAGCAACAGGCCATTGCGTGTCGATGTTGAAGGCGATAACCGCTCGCTGATCGGAGCCTGGCTTCAGTTGCGGCGGCCGGCCGACGACGATCTCGCCGTCGACCTTCGCCACCTGTCGACCATCGTCGGTTTCGATGCGGATCGTCAGGTGATGAGGTCGGTTCGTGTCGTCCCACCCGACGCTCACGCCGACGCCGATACCGAAGTGGCTGATCGGCGGTGGGCCAGAGACCGGAACGCGACGAAGGTGATCCGTCCACCCGCCGCCAACCAGGTAAAGGAGGCCGTTCTGGGCCTCGGCGTGGTTCGCCAGAATCAAGAACTCGATCTCGGTCATGAGCGCGTGTCCTCCCGCCCGGAATTGCACTCGGGTCATCACTATGATATACCCGGTCATACGATCTGTCAAGAATCGAGAGGAGGGCCAACGGGATGAGCAGAAAAAGGGCCAGTCACCCGGAGCCCGGCCGAAGGCCGATGATCTCCTTCCGCCTGCCGGAGGGGGAGCGTGAGGATTTGCAGGAAGCCGTCAAGAACAGCGACGAGTCACTGTCGGATTTCATCCGCAACGCCATCGCGCTGCGGCTTGGGGTCGGCGCGATCGTCGTGTCGGCGGGCGCACCCGGTAGCGAAGTGACTGTGACGCTTCACTCCCATTCGGTAGCTGGTTATCAGATTCAGACTGTATCGCCGACGTACAGGCAGACAGGCTTTGAGAAAGAGAACCCGAACACTACGGTCGAGGCGACGACCTAACCCTCTGCAAGTGGAAGCGGGCAGTAAAACGGCCCCAAGAACTCGGGGCCGTTTTACTTTAGCCGATTCAACTTAGGACAGTACCTGCGCCCGCTTGTACATCGCGCACCGCTGTTGCAGGTTGACCGACGCCGCGGCGTCGTCCACCAGCTTGTCGAATTCCTGATTGGACCATCCGGTCCGCTTACTGCGCGTATGGTACAGGCGCCGCAGGGTGAAGTCCGGGTCGCCCGTGCCGCCTCCGGTCGTCGAGATCTCGAAGTCCCAGTTGAGCTTGAGGAGATCGTCGAGCCAGATCGCCCGGGGCTGCTGCATGTTGCGGACCCGGATGCCGACGAGGGCCAGCTGCCCGACGATGGCGTCGGAGACCTCACGCTCCTTGGGGTTGCCCTCGGTCCATTTAATGGATGTATCGAAGCCGCGGGGGAATCCCGCCTCGGCCAGCAGCTTGCGGGCGAGCATCGTATCGTACGAGATCGACGGCATCTTCGCGTAGCACACGACGTTGCTCGCGATGGACGACGTGGACGGTGTGGCGATCCCCGCCACCAGCGAGCTCGTGATCGCGTTCACGTTGATCGCGTGCTGGAGCGCGTGCCGCACCCGAACGTCGGAGAGCGGCGCCCGCTCCGCGTTGATCCACAGCGCCCGAGTCAGCGTCGTCGGGCCGACCTCCACCTTCACGTTCGGGATCGTGCGCAGCCGCTTCATCTGCTCGGGCGGGAGCCCGACCGCGATGTCGATCTCTCCGGTCTCGACCGCCGTCGCCCGTGCGGCCACCTCCGGAATGTCGACGAAGATCAGCCGCTGCGACTTCGGGATCCCCTGCTGCCAGTAATTCGGATTGGCGTCGAGCACGAGCCGTGCATCGCGGACAAATTCCACGAACTTGAACGGACCGGTCCCCACGGGATGGTCGCCGAAATCCGGAGTCGGCGGCGTGCCGGCCGGCACCATCGCGAGAATCGTGAGGTTCGAGAGCAGCGTCCCCACAGGATCCCGCGTCTTGATGACGGCCCGATACGGATCGGGCGTCTCGACGGACTGGACCGGCGCGAACAACGGCGCGAGGGGGCCTTTCATCGCAATCACGCGCTCGATTGACGTCTTCACAGAGGCGGACGTGAACTCCCGGCCATCGTGAAACTTGACGCCCCGCCGCAGCTCGAACTCCCAGGTGGTCGGATCGACGTTCCGCCAACGCAGCGCCAGCTGCGGCTGAAACTTCTTGGCGCCGAAGTCCCACGACACGAGCTGGTTGTAGAGATGCCGGCCGATAATCCAGGACATGCGCTCGGCGCCCGCGCTGCCGTGCGGATCCAGGGACAGGATGCGCTGCAGATAGGAGACGCGGACGGTACTCGGAGCCGGAGCTGCAGTCGTCAGGCTGATTCCAGCTCCTACGAACAGGAGACACACGAGCACCGCGGCCGCCACTGACCGCCGGACTAACATTACGGCATCCCCCCGATGCGACTCGATTCCCACTCTCAGTGCCGCTGCAGAGACTACTAATATTACTACGTCACGTACCAACAGGGTATTTGGCCAGGCACGTGGAATGGCGGTAGCGATCTAAGCATACGTCGCACCTCTCGTCGCAGCAGACGTCGTTGCAGCGGGTGTTGCCGATGGCCACGTCGCCGCCCTT